>Ga0181612_134044_pt1 | contig 19053 bp, 10 predicted proteins | sample HoacroProtozoa21_FD_119630 | JGI IMG/M metagenome (GOLD analysis project Ga0181612, IMG submission 119630) | Hoatzin crop microbial communities from Cojedes, Venezuel. Combined Assembly of Gp0051906, Gp0051904, Gp0051908 | reverse complement strand
TCAGAGGGCCACACCAGACCAGGGAGTTTCTTAGCAACATCCCTAACTCAGGCCCCAGGGAGGCATCAGACTTCCCTGTGGGATGGGTCTGGTCGGCAGATCGGGCTATCCATTCCCCTCAGAAGGGAATCGCCTATGACAATTACCTTCCTTTTTTTCTTAGTAGAAGCAGTTGTAACACATGAGGCTGACTGACTCGTCCTAGGCAACCCCCCAGATGGACCTTCACCCACATCCTCATTTGCCTGGCCCTCAGATTCCAGAGCCCCATATCTGTTGCGTAAGGGCAACTGGGCAGGTGAGGGTTGTGCGTAAGAACATCATCTCCCTAAGGCAAGATGAAAGTGTAGAAGTCTAAGCTGTCAGACATCTCAGGAACCCACGGAATTGTTACATGAGCAGTACTATGGCCCTACTATTTTGTGATGGTGTTGCTTGAACTTGCTCACCAAGAACGATCCTGTCGGACCTTTTGCAGAGCCCGTAGCTCTGGACACTGAAGGAACTCCACTGACCTGTCTCTCCAGTCTCCATGTCCATTTTATTTCTCTTTCCATTTCCATTTTTCTCCCTTTTATCTTATATCTAATAGGGACCTCAGTGGTGACAAAAAGTTATGACGGAACCAGATGTGTCTTCCAGTGGGTGGATGGGGTTTCAACACATTTATGGGTTTCATCTCCATATGAACTTGGGAAGTGAATGAGGTCCCCAGGTCTGGGTGTATGTAACCTGCCTCTGGATGTACCATGAGTTGCTGTGATGGAGCTACTGATTCTATATTGTTTTAGTTTTAGAACTACCCAGATGCTTCTAATGAGGTAGAGGGCCACATTGAAGCTGTGTAGAGTAAGAAACAGCACCTGCCACGCAGAACTTGAAGTCTAGACAGTATAAGGCCCGAAGGGGAAAGCCAGTTGTACAATCAAATAGTGAAGGTTATACACCTCAGAGTAGCCAAGCTGGAATTAGTTTCCTAATCCCTGATATTCAGTCCATTGTTACACACTGCCTTGCACACCAGGAGTACTCTTGTATGGGATGAATGGATGTAGTTTTAGGGACTATCAGTTGCTTGATAGTCCAGGAACTGAAACAATCAGTAAAAACCTTATCACTTGACCTGTGGTTATTGACCATGTGCTTACTCTCCCACAGTATATGCCAAGTAATGTGGGTTTTTTTAGTCCTCTGTCATCAGATTAGTATCCAGTTATGGTCCCTGAGTCTAATGATATCTGTGGAATAGGGTAAATTAAAAACTACTTCAATTATTTTATCAATATCTTTCTCTTTTCAGCATTCTCTGTAGGATGATCTGGTTTACCACCTGGGACTATTATAAAGCTGTTTATAAAAGATTGATAACATTAAAAAAATCTAACTAGAATTGCCGTCAGCCTTTACACTAAGGTCTTTTCCTTAAATCTTTACCTTACATTCATTTTTAATTATGAAAATCTGGCAAGATTTTCATTCCAGCTACAGCAGATATGCTAGCAGCTTAATAGCAGAATAATATCTATTTCAAATTGTTGCATATCATAGAATGGGATTTGAAAGCTCCACAAAATAAATAAATAATGAAAGAACTTATTTATAGCATTTCCTTTTCAGTCACATTGGACGGCATTATGCTTGTAGAGCTGAAACTGAAGACTGGTTTCTGTGTTTCTGTATTGATGCGTGCCATGTTTGACATCTGTAGACAAAAGACAAAACTTTTCTCCGTGTTTGCTTAGGCCATAATTACTACCAGGAGAGAGAATTTCTACTTTTTAGCCATCTGTGTGTGAGGAGTACTGCTGAAATTCATGGGAAGTTTTTCACTGATAACTAGAACAAGCCTTTCCTAGCTAGCTGAAGTAAACAGTCTCTAGGTAGGCAGACCTCCTATGTAGAGTGCCAGACTTCTGGCTCTTTCTTGAGAGTGGACTGTGAGGTGTCATTTATATCTGGGAAATAAGTGCCTGAATATCTGAATTTAGGCTCTCAAGCTGATCCATTTGAAATAAATGGTTATTCCTAAAAATGTGCATTTGCCTACCAAAAGTATAGTAAGCTATATGTACATTGCTAAAAAACAGCTAGAAATGGATTACATAGAATTACTGGGGTGTAATTGAAAGTTAAGAAATGGAAAAATGTTACTATTAGTAGATCATTGTCAAATTAGGTGGTTAGATAGTCGTATCCTGCATAATTCAGCTCTTTCATTAGTGATTTATGAGTGGAATATAGATTCTATATGTACCCAATGTCCTTAGAAATAGAAAATATCTTGCTGCATATTTATATTGTGCAGAACCTGAACCTGCTCAATACTTGTTTAATTCACACTCTTTAGAGAGTTTAGAGTTGTCCCATAAAGAAGCAAACAGTTTGCATAAAGTGATAGGAAAGAAATAAGAACAAATTATTTATCTGAATAGATAGATTTTAAATCTATTTTTTGAAAAGCTCTTTTATCATCAGCAGAGTGATGGATAGTTTCTTTAAGGGAAAATGGCAGTAATTAGTTATAATACCTGAGAGAACTCAATAAATAATTGCTAAATTAAGAATATTTATTATTTGTATTCTAGGAATGTCTAGAAGACTCCCGTAAGATCAGAATCCCATTGTTCTAGGGACTGTGTGAGAACAGCTGCTATCCTAAACAGTATACAGTCCAATATAGAAGGCAGGGAAGACAGGAAGGGAAAAAGAATTGCAAAGAAATAAAATTATTTGACCGAAGGCATAAGGTTAGCAGCAGAACCAGGACTGTGATCATGTAGGTCTCTTCAAAGCCACCCTGGAGCTTTACCTGCTGGAGCACGAAGCTCCCCACCTCATTCTGTCCCCTTTGACTTCCAACCAACAACCAACCTCTGATAATCACCATCAAGGCCTTACTCACCTCCTCATCTTGCTGATACCTTGAGCCAAGTCTTTTATAAAACATCTCTGTTTTCTGAGTATGGTGTAAAGACAATCTTAATTTCCTTTCAGATGGTTCCTCTGTCCACACTCACAGCTCATCCATTATACTTAGATATGACAGCAAGTTTTCTTTAGATTTTTTGAAATGTCTCCCTTCTTTTGCTCATTTTTTATATCTTCCCTCTTCCGCCATGTTTGCCACTGTCTGGCACCCTATTCTTCTGCAGACTGTAGTCATTACCCATCTGCCCTGCTGTTCTTGATCCTGTAGAAGTGCATCATGAATTGTGACTCAGGTGAGTTTGTTCTTCGCTGATGTTTTCCAGATAGTACACTGCAAATCTTCCATTAGAAGAGTAAACTGTATTGTATGTCCTTTTCTGTTGCCGATCATCTTCACTTTCTGAGAGGAAAAGGACACGGAATAGCCAGCAAGTTAATATACCCAAGAAGGAAGCAAATTCATGTGGACATCCATATCCTGGATATTGTCCTCCGCATTCTGTTTCTTAGATATGTCCCAAGTTTAAAAGGAATTTCACAAATGATGACTCCAGGCACATGAACTAATCAAATGGTTTGGGGCAAAAGGAAGTGGGTGCAGAAAGCCTACATGGGGAGATCAAGTGAGCCTACCCTGGCAAGAGCAGTGCTCTGCAAGGAGTCCTTTCATCTTGTGCCGGTGTCACTTAGGGGGCAGCAAAAACAGGGTGGTGGGACACGAGTTCTGGGGACACTGGCCCTGTCATAACATGAATCCCTTGCATTTCCTCCACCATTTCCTTGTAGTTTATACATTTATGTGAAATTTATCTTTACTTCAATTATTGGTGTGACAATTGGCCTTCCCTTCTGCACAGGCTGCAGTTCTAAATCCCAAAACCCTTTGGTTCATGTACTGCCTTTGTTCAGCAAAGGTGTCCCAAGACCCAAAGTAGGATACGGTAGCAGGGAATTCTTTCTGGGAGTACCCATTGACCAAGATCTTCCCTCATCTAAATAGCAATTGAAACACCTTCTTGCCCTGTTTCATAAAAGAGTGTTCTTTCCCTTCATCTTTCCTTTAAGTATAGGTCTATGCGGGTTGGTTACTTAAAGCTGTGCACTAGTGGAGTTATGCAGCCAATAGCTCAATGTTAGCCTCTTCTGTGCTTCTTCAGTGAGAGTTAAAAAGTTTTGAGGATTTTGTTTTTGTTACAGTGGTGCACTGGCTCTGTACAAAAACAAATAGTAGTACAGATATTCCTAGAGGCTGAAATAATTAAAAATAGTTTGTGTGACGAATGTTCCCTACAGCTGGCCTGTTGGGGAATCTGTCTAGGAAAAGCATTCAGCTTAAATTTCTACAGTTTACTCAAGTTTAATCTTGCCACTGTTGTTCACCTTTAGCTGTAATATGTTCCAAGCTAGAGTATAATCTTGATATCACTTAAAGAAAAGTTTTTGTGAGTTCATAATATAGATGCATTGGCAGATATATGTTCAGATTTTTGCTAACAGGTCAGCCTATTTTTTTTTTTTTTTTTTGGCCTTTAGTGTATGATACTGTTTCTATCAGGTAAACTGTGTAGTTGCAAGTTGAAGTGTACACTGCTGTCTGGTGCAACAAACTGATAGGCATCTATTTACAATTGATTTATGATTGAGGCAGCATCCAGGAAATTATAAAGTTAATTTCTCCAGCTGAAATAATGACATAAGTGGGCACTGAATGGAATTCCAAGATACATTTCTCCTTTTGAGAGATCAAATTCTGAAGAAAAATAAAAGTTTCTGTTTTGGCAAAAAACCCCAGCAACTTCAGAACTGTTGATTTGTTATGTATTAACTCTAAAGACCCACAGTGTCATCTGTTCCTGACCCAAAATAACTTGTAACTGGTCCTGAGAGGACCAGGTCTGTGACTGAATCCTTAGACCAGTGCAGGGGTACTGCAAGTCTCCATAAGAATGGAAATATATTCTGTCTTAGTTAATTGCAAGATCAAGACCCAAATTAGGATAAACAGCATTTGAACAGGCAAGAATCACAAGAACCCACCTGGGATGTCTTATAAGCTCATGGTTATTTGTGATGATTTTCAGAATGTCTGTGTTTCAGCCGAAACTCACAGCCCAGGTAGCTTTAGTCAGATGAAGTGTATCAGCAGGACAGTGTGGGATAAATGGAGCTTTTGCAGGTAGTCACCCTTAAACAGATTCATGTATCTAAATTTAGTTGCACAGAGTAATTTTTGTTGCCTTAGGTTGCCTGATATCTTGGATATCTTAGGGAGTCTAAAATGACACTAGGTGGCTGTGTTTAAAGACATAATGTATGTTTGACACTTTTGCAGTGTTTCAGATACATTTGGCAACCCTTAGTTATCTCCATGTTCCTGGTTACACTGTTCCTGAGTGAGAGTGCCTTTGTATAGGCAAACTGCACATTTCCAAACTCTTTGAGAGAAAGGTATTTCAGGAAAAGAGCAACAACCAGACATACAAGATATCCCACCTTCTGTCTTTTGTTTAGTGACCATTTCTTTCCATCAAGTCTTAAACAAATGACTTTGAACTAAAAAGACATAGGCTTTTATGAGCTTAAATATATGGTTAAGTACAGTGGGATTATCAGATGTGTAGGTGCTCATTTTCTTTTGCTTTCTGAATACACATCTTCACAGTTTAGTGCACAGATATTTTTGAAAATTAAAAAAATTCTGGAAAGTTAGCATCTACATTTTTAGATGCCTCAATAGCTTGACAAACTTGGCCCTTCATTCCCAGCTGTAAAACACAGGTAAGAACACTTTGTATGCCTCAGGGGTGTTGTGAAATGAAATCCACTGAAGATTTAGGGTTCTTTACAATGTGCAGCAAGAACTTTGATGTTGGAATGGTAGAGTATAGTTGCAGTCAGTACTATGTAGTTATCTATATGACCTCATCACATGGTTATATTTGGTGTGCAACAAATTTAAAATCTATATCAAGTTTAGAAGTAGAAAAGAGCTGTGCCCTGGTAGACTATCGCATAGTAAAGTATTTGAGAAGGCATTGAAGTATTTGAAGGATTTGAAAAGACATTACAAATGAATAAGAATTGGACCTTCAGCATTGTGTAGTTTATCATTCTTGGGATTCGTGCAAGCATTTCCCTTGTGTGATAGCTTTGAAACCCCAAGCTGAATCTCACTGTCCAAACCCCTACCACTTCAGAGTGAAAACCCAGCTGAAATCTATAAGGGGGTATGGAACTTAATCATTACTGAGTTTTCCATTATTTTAGTGAAAGTCTAGTAGGACTTTGTAAGATTGTAAACAGTGCTTAGAGGGGAATATGGAAATTATCTGGGTTTTTATTTTTGTACTCCAGTGTCCTCTATGGCAGCCCTACATTACAGCTTGTGCTCAGGGAAGTCCAGGCTCTGCTCCCTTGACATACTAAACCAGCCCAAGAACTCCAGGATATCTAAATGCTGCAGTGGTCTGCAAAGCTGGCCAGGCTCATTGAGAACAGTGTGGTGTGTCATTCTTTTGTCAGTCAGAGGAGTCTAGGATAAAGTTTGGAACTGGGAGGGCAGTTTCATTTGAAGTTCAGCTGACACTTTGATGACAAGCTAAATCAAACAAAGTTTGGAGCCTTTCCAAAGCAGGTGAGCCTCTCTCAATTTCTCAGTCTCCCTAAATGCAGAGCCCATTATGTATAGCTATTAAACCAATGATGTTATCTCTTCTCAGGCATATTTGTTTGACCTCAGGTGCAATATTGCTTCAGAAACAATGTTGTTTGTGCATTATACTTATTTCATTCGGTTTGCATGTGCGTAGGTGTGTGTACACTGTTATGCAAGTACATTCATGAGATCTCTTTCTGTCTCTCTGGGGAAGTCGTAGCTCGAGGTGATCTGATCTTACGATGTGCAGATATGAGTGAAAAAATAGGCATAAAGAAAGAATACAGAAGACAATTCAGAGGCACCCAGAATATAAACGTGAAGTATATAGGAGGATCTCAGAAAGTAAACTCTGACAAACAAGTGGTTACTCTTCATAATTCAACTACAATTGTCCTTAGGCACAACTAGAGTTACTACGCAAGAACAAATATTTGACAATATAGTGAAGTTACATAGTTACGACATAGGAAAAATAGAAGGTGGTGGCATAAAGCTATGTGTAAGAATTCTACATGTATTATAGTATTAGTGTGGTTTTTTTCAAATTCAAATGCTTGGTGTTGCCAGATACTGTAAAAACCAGGTAGGCTTTCCTAAAATTCAGATTAGATTAATAGCACAGTGATGGTGTTATTTGTTTTACTGATCGGACAGTACCTCTGCATAATTTACATTATGTTTGTTTATAGATTTGGATCACACCTTTGAATTTCTAGGCTTAGGGTAGAGGGAAAATTTTACTCTTTAAATCAAGACAAAACAAAAAAAATCTTGGGATGAACATAGGGATTTTGTTTAAAGCATCAAGCTCCTTCTGTCTTAGCATCATCACTATACTCTGGCAAGCACCCCGTAAGTCACAGTCCTTTTTTTTGCTTATTCAAGAATGGCTCATTTAAACAGAGTTTCCTGTTTCACCTGAGTTGATTCTCTCAAGAAATACATTTAATCTTTGTTCATAAACGGCACTGTTCATTTGCAGGTACAGTTGATTTTTGTCTGTATAATACAATTGATGTTTTCAGATGTGCATTTAAAATCATATTTCTGAAAATGTATAATTTTAAAAGAAGATATTTAACTGAGCAGTTTCCGATTTGAATGCTGAAGGATTCAAAAAATCTTGGTGGTACAAAATTGGGTTCTGATTGGGTTTTTTTCCTCTCGGCCCAGCAAAGACCAAATTTATTGAACTTTATGGCATCCTGTAAGTTGATCTATACATTCAATATTTGTTTTAAGAAAGGACTAGAAGGAGCTGAGTTTTATTTGTTATATCAAAATACATCTCAGTTCTTTCCTTAGCTATAATATGCAGTTGTAATTTTCAGAACACAGTAGCCAGACATTAAAGTAGGCAGAAATAGTAAATAAATGAAAGAACCATCACAGATATCTTTCAGTTATGACACCGTATGCAGGAAATACTTGTAAAGATCGTTATATAGTCCTAGATAAATGACACTATCCTCAGCTAATTTTTCTGGATTAAAAATCTATTGATGATCTGTGAAAGGAGATCAGGGTCAAACTTTGCCTCTTGAAGAAAATCTCATAATAATGAAATACTACATGATAGCCCTGATTTCAACATGTGATTCTTTTCCAGGGTCGATGACCTATTTACTCTTCTTTTGGCTCAGAGATGCCAATTTGCAGCTTTCTTCCTCTTAGAATTGTTTATTAAAAAGGAACAGGAAAAAACAATTGTCTGTAGTGAGATATGCTGATCTCCAATAAGACTGTCAGGTGACTCTTCTGATGATTTTGACATAACAATATAACTCGTCAAATCAAAACTAGTAACAAAAGAACTCAATCTAACTGGATCTAACAAATGCCTAGAGCGGTAATTACTAGATAAAGAAGAGGGGCATGAAATGGTCATTGAAAGCAATAGAGAAGGCAAAAATGATTCAGGTAGGTACCTTTAATTAAATCAAAACAGAATAAAGACAAAGTACAGTTGCATCATGCATATGAATATTAAAATCAGCCATCAGCAAAATTTTAATGTAATGAAGTAGAGTATCAAGTCAAGTCTGACAATAATTCAGAAACATACCTCAAACGAGGTATGACTCCAAGGGCAGGCCATAAGTAGCAACCATAACAAACGAAGTTCTAACTCAATGAATAAACACAACACACTACTGAGTTTATACTCAGCCTGACTCCCTATTAAAATTATGATCACGAAACTATCAATTTCATTGAAGGCCAACTGTTATAAAACTGGAATATCACTGTGATGAATCAAGCTCAGATTCTTATTTCTCCTCTTTCATCACCTTGACATTAAAGATTCTTAGCATCGCTTGCCAGATTTTTCTGCCTCCTCCTTGGGCAGCATTTTACATGGCTATGCATAAGAATGGTTTTCCAAGAGATTTGTGACTGGAATGTCTTCCCAGAATTCTGACTGTATGCTTTGCTACTGAATTTGCTTGAGGCTTGATTTTTTTTTTCTACCTTACTTTCTTCATAAACTTCCTACAGGTTCCCAGACCTTTTCCACTTGTAGTTTTTCCTTTCATAAGCCCATATTGCTGGCAAATTTCATAGGAATTTCCCATGCCATAGTCTACTTTTCAATCATGTAACGCACAATTGTACTGCCCTAATAATTTTATTAGGCAGCTCTTTCACTGCAGTACAAAGACATGTTGGAAAATGCTATCGCACAATTATTAAAATCTTTTAAATATATGTATGCTGATCATACTACAATTTTTCTTTGCCAGTGAAGCATTGAAAATGTCTAATACATACAGATGAGATTTATGAAATATTATATATGCCTGGAAACACTTGCATTCCCCTATTGTTTGTTGCCTGTAAGGGCAGAATTTATATAAAAGTCTTAAAGCTATAATTCTATGAATCGTAATAAGTAGAAAAAGCAGATTGTCTCTTTACATTTTGTCTTCCTTTTTGAAATTAGAAATATGCCTGCTTTCTTCAGTTCCTTTGGCATTTTTGCAGACCTCCATATCAAACAAATTATTGGATGAAGTCTCTCAGATTAGAGCTTCTTGTTTTTAACATTTCAGCAGCAACACTGTCGACACCTGGTCCTTGTTATTCCTAAGAGTTCTGATTGCCTCTTGAATCTCTTCAAAATTTGGCTCAGCTGCCTGGAAAGTGGCCATTTGTTGTTAGCCTTTTCATTCTCTTTATGGAGCTTGTCTAAGTACTCCTACCATATTTCTGTAGTTGCATTCGTTGTAATAAAAAGATTTCCATTTTTATATTTTATCAGACTTTCTCATTATTGATACTCTTTCCTTCATGCATTGATACCCTTGTAAAATTCTTGCACAGTCTGAGCCTCTCTAAACTCGATCATCAGAAGCAAATTCTCTACATATATATAATTCTCTGAATGGGCCCAGTCTTCCCTGAGGAACAAATGTACAACTTGCCAATGCTCTCCATCACACCATAGTAAGCACCTCCTCTAAAGGAACCACTAAAAGTCCTCAACCTTGTATATGAATTTCCCATAACATATTTCACCTAGCACACCAAATGCCCTTATGGAAATTGGGGAGGGTGTCGGTAAAATTGAACTACAAATCTACACTTGAATGAACTCCTACAGAAAATCAATAATGGATATAAATACCCACTTTCCAGTGGGGAATACTTCTCAGAAAATGATCCTTCCCTCTGTGACCTTTCAGGTCTGATGCTTGAAGGAAAGATATGAAATAACTTCAAAAGAAAACTTTGGGAAGCAAAAATTCTAATTCCATTGCATATTAAAAAGCTAGTGTTATAGCTACAGATTTCATGGAACAAAAATGGTTACCCTTTTTACACCAACTTCCCCACATTTCTCAGATAATAATCAGATAACACCTACCTCTGCCTCTCATCTTATCACCTAAAGTCTTACTGAAATTCTCCTTTTTCTCAGTATCGATTAACTTTTCTTTCTTGTATTTTGTAACTGGTTTTTAATATACCTAATTGTTTTCAATCTGTATTTAACTTTGCAATTTGTTGCTGTTATTTCTTATCTGAAGGATGGGTCACGTAACAAAAATTTGGTCTTTTTTTTTTTTGACTTCTGGAGGTCATTTACCCCAACCTCTTACTCAAAGCACGGCTAACTTTTGAAATTAATCAGGTTGACCAGGGCTGTGTTCAGTCCAGTGTTGTAGATAAAGATGTTACAGTCTCTCAAGCACCTGTCGCTGTGCTTGACTACTCTCATGGTGAGGAATTTCTTTCTCATGTTCAACAGGAATTTCTCTATGATCGTTGCTTCTTGTCTTTTCACAAAATCTCCTAGAAAAACCTGTCTCCATCCCCTCTATAACTCCCTTTTATGTAGCATTAATCTGTCAGTTAGGTCCTTCCTTAGACTTTTCTCCAGACTGAAACCATTTTCCTCAGTCTTATATGTCATAAGGTTTACCACCTGAGCCATCTTCATGGCACTCCATAGCCTTTCCTCTAGTTTACTGACATGTCTCCTGTACCATGGAGTCCAAGAAAGGACATACTATTTTACACGCAGTTAACTGTGTCCTGAAGTCTCGACGGCTACTCATGATTTTAGTAAATTTATTCCGATTCATTCTTTCCTTGAAGTTTTGTATTGTCTTTGTAGACTTGCAACTTTTCTTTACGCCTTTACATATTCCACAGTATCACACTGATTACACTGGCACAGTGTCCACGTTGTGTATAAGTTTGAAGCTACTCATTTACAGTGTTTGGTATGTGGGTATATTTCTGGAAGCTGTGCTTTTCTACTGCCCTTTATTTTTCTGATGTCTTTTCTTTTGGTATCAACACATCTGCAATTTAATATAGTAGACTCCAGAATTTTCTCTGAATTAATACTTCGTTTTTGTGTGCATAATTTTGATTATCTAAAGATGTCTTATATATGTACTCATGTATTTTGTCTTTTCTCTACTATGCCAATTTTTTCCTTACACTTCTCCTACAAGACATATAAGTCACAGTTACCTCCCTGTAGGTTTCTGATGCCAAGAGACAAAGATTTCTGTCTTGACTTGGAAAGTATATGATCAGTCTAGCTGATAGTAACCCCACCTGTGCTGTTCATGGATGTTTGTGAGTAGTCGTAGCAGAAAACACAGTACTCTGTAAACGCTCTTTGCAAGGTCTGTTCAAATTAATCTAATTTCACTATCATGAAACACTTATATTCTTTCAATTTTTTTTAATTCTTCATTTTCTGTACTAAAACTATAGAAAGTGTAACACATCCTACAGCTATTGAAGATATTCAGAGCATTCATCATCTAGTAGTCTTTATTTTTCTTCAGTGAGAATAGATATATTGGTGAAGTCACTACTGAGCTGTCTTCTTTTAAGTTTAATTGCATGTTTGTCCACTAGTGGCTTCAAAGGTATTTCTATTGGTAATGTATTTAACTATTCCCATTTCATGTCTTGTAGTTTTTCTTCCGTTGTGAATGTAGATTCTTCTGTATTTCTCTGTGTCTTACCTCCAAGAAGGCTGTAAATTGTGCACATCTCTGCTTTGGTTGTGCTATAACAACTTGCGGAACTCTTGCCCTATGTAAGATCAGATGTTCCATGTTTTTAATTCCTAGTCTTTCCCAAAGTTGATGGCTTTTATTCATACTATTATCTGCATTTTTTCTGAAGTTTTTTGGGTTGTCTCCTTAAAATTGTGCTCTGCTGTAGATCAAAGAAACCATTATTAAATTTCTGTTTCCCATGTACATTCTTTTAAGCTGTCGATCAAATCATTTCTAATCTTCTGTAAAAGTGTTGAGCTTTTGGAGTATTTAGCTATGAACTGATCTGCTAAGCATGCTCAAGGCGCTTCTGTAAACTGAGTACGGTTTATCAACTTTTCTTTTGAAAAGCAGACAACAGATTGGGACGGTATGTTCTGGCAGTGCTTGGACCATTGCCAAATATACAAGGTAGTATTACTACAGTTTTCATTGAAATTTCCTTTTCCTTGAAACTTCCTAAAGATGCCATGGTGATAGCATCTTTCAGCTGATTCTGTCTCCTCTCTATCCTGTTGTTCCAGGCACTGTAGTATGTGGTGTGATGTAAGATTCTGACAATTCTTTGTTCATAAAATTTATATTTTCACTTGGGCTTTAGAAAATCTCTTCAGTTGCTTTTGCACAATTTATTAAACTGTCCCTGTGGATTTGTACTGTCCAGTCACTTAGTTATTTGCTACCTATTACTTCTTTCAAAATCTGAGTAATCAAAAGCCTTTATCAGTGATGATTTATGTTACCTTTCGGATCAGTGACAGATGTTTGTAAACGTTATGGGGCCACAAAACCTGCAAACTGCATTTCAAGTTTAGCATAAATATCTTGTCTTGGGCAATTTCTCTAAGTGGTTACATTTCTTTCTTCTCCTCTTCATCCTGTATCTCTATTGCGGCAAAGCTCAGAATAAAACCCTGAAAGGTAATAAGAATTTTTTTCAAGTTAAGGCTACATCAGGAATTTTGACATTTTATACCTATTATACTTTCCTCAACTAAATGAGAACTGGTAATGCATATATTTTGTGTACTGGAACAGGTCACGTCCCTTTCTGTCACAGTCCACCTTGTTTTGTGATTGTGCACCCTTGGATACGTAATGGAGATATGGTCACTTGTTCATAAAGAAACATAGCTTAAATGAACTGTAAAGCTTTGTGCTTTATTGGACAGCACTTTTTGAACTTTTTTCACCTGAGTGAATTACTCAAAAGATCTTCGTAAATGGTGCATAGCTTTAAATTGGGTAGACTTTAAATAGACTGTAGATCAGGTAATTGATTCTCCTCTTTAACTTCATTTGTTACATGATGATATTACTGCTTTTCCTTTTTTGATGATTTTTTTTGTATTCATGATATTATACAAAATAATCTAAAACAAGGTCTAATATCTTAGTCTATTGTTACTTTACATTTCTTCATCTCACTTAAATTACCCTTCCTCTGATCTTGCAAGGTCATTTCTTCTTCAGTCAGAACACAATTTCATGTGAAGATGTCTGCCTGAATTTGGAAAGAGATTGAATTTATATTGATATGATACACATTGAAAGTGATATTTGGAAAACGATCAAAAACCACTGATAAGAAAAAGTTAACGACGAAGTTCTGGAAGATTATGGTTTAGTGTTGTTTTTTGTTTTGTGTTGTTTTTTTTTTCCTCTTCTTTTTCTTTCTTTTCCCCAAGAGCATTTGAGTTTCTCCTTAAAGTGAATCAACATGTTGAGATGGAACTGTTCGCTGTGGGTAGATTTCTGAAATCACATGGACTAAGTCAAAATGTTTGCTAGCAATATTTGTGTGAAAACAAAGTCCTTACACTGTGAATTTTCAAAGCTGAGCTTCTGCTGTGTTTGTAACACATGAACTTTTTTCTATTCATTGCATGTAATGAAAGTGCATTCTCTTATAACATGTATACATCAGATTTGCATAGCTGCTAGTTAGGCACTAGCAGCTGCTGACTATAGGATACAGAGCTTCCTCATAGGCTGCATTATTCTTTATTATTTTTCCAATAGGTTTCTGACATGAAAGTTGTAAAGAGTTAAATTACTCTTGATATAATAATTAACAATTAAATGGAGACTGGTTGATCAGGCTTGGCATAATGTTGTCAACATGAAATCAAAGGAGGGACAGTACATTTGCATTTGCTGTCTTTGTGGAGTGAGATTATGCTAACAGCACGGAGCTGCCTCACTCCCCTCGGAGCACAAAGAAACTCCACAATTGCAATTCTGAAATGTTTCTTAAAGAGGTGAACATTACACCTGCTCCATGTTTTTTCCAAAGTGCTAGAATAGCCTCTGGCTCTGCCTAGTGTTTGAGCTGCAGTTCCAGGCTTACTTCTGATGGATGTGCTATGGGATTGGTGAACTACTAAATCTCTACGACTGCTTAAATTCTCATAATTAAACCATTTTCCCATAACTCAGATTGATTAAAAGGGTAGGACACAGAGTTTAGTCTTTCATGAACATAACTGATATAATTTGTCAGCTTGCATTATTAGTGTTCTTTGTTTACAAAATGGAAACACAGAGGAGAAATTTAGTATCAAGTTTTCCCAAAGTCCTGTCTCACTTGAGCAACACAAAATCCATGACTTCATGTGTTTTTTTTTTCTACACAGAACATATAGATGTCAAAACTGACTGCTTACATGCAAAAATGAGTAATTGCTGTATGATTTCCTGATATCTGTGGATACTTTGATAGCAGTATAATTTTATACATTTTTCTTCACAGGTGTATCTCTTGTTAGAAAGGTGCTAATGTTCTTTTCCAGATGGTAGACAATTATCATCTGAAGATGTTAATGAATAGTACTTCTGTCTAAAGTAATTTCTGCATCTCTATGTAGTATCCATAGTGATAACCTGTCAGACCAGAGAAATAACTACCGTCCTTGCGAACAGGGGTCATTCCTTGAGCAATGCAAGAGTGTTTGATTAATCTGATAAAAAGGACAGAAAGGGACAAAGTGTAAAAGGAAAAATAGAGTGGATAGGGACGTATTATATATGTAGAGAATGTAAAAGCCAAACTGGGATCATCAGCCCTTGCTGTCACTTTGAAATCCACGAAGAGGAGGTTAATTCATAGGAAGGGTTCCTTTTAGTGCAAGTGCAGAGCTGCTTTGTGTGTGTATTATGGAGGATTACAAATAAACTTAAGATCTGAGCATGGAAATAATGCTGAGCTGAGAGGCTGTGAAATGTGTGGTGAGAAAAAACATTTGCTTTTCATTCTATTCTCCACCATCAATGGAAAAAAAAATTCTTTCCCTACCTGAAGGAAAACACTTCCCTTTCCATGGGAAGTGCCAGAGCAAAAGTGTGTGCCTTCAAAAGCAGCAGAATTTGGACTGTGCCCAGCGAGCAGTGGCAGTCAGGGAAGGAAGAAAGAAAACCACTCATCCACAGGAAAGACCTCATCCTTTGCTTGAAGTATACCCTATTTCTTTTGTCCTAAGGGGCAGGAACAGGATAGAGAGAAAATGGGGTTGAACTTCGCTGTCCTCTATGGAAAAAAAATATGCTGAAACATAAGCATTTCCCTCTTACCCATAGTTCTCCTTTTCAAATATTTTTTTCTGAATAGAGGATAAATTGGTCCTTCACTTGTGTGTTCCCTTCTGAAAAGGGAGAGAGGACGTAGAGATTATATTATGGTGCTTTCTATAATTACTTGCTAGAAACTAACGCAAAAGGGAACTGTGAACATGTTTTCAGGAGTTAGCAAAGTATAATGAGAAGGAAAAACCTTTTCTTCTGATTATTGTTTATGTTATCAGCACCAAAGAGCTCTAAGTCATAAACCAGGACCACATGGGGAGGCTATGATTCAAATGTAAGATAACAGACAACACATGGATCCAGACAGCTAAAGGAGCACAGGGAAACAATGAGGCAATGTTGGTCAGTATGAAAGCGTCTCACTGCATTATTAGCTTAAACATTTTCTCATGTTTTTTTTGTAGGCATCACAGCAAGAGAGTTTTAATGAGGGATTTGAAGGAAGATAATGAGGTTGTGTGGCAGATGCTTGGAAAAAAATCACAGAGGAGCTTGTTTAAAAATATTTGACAAATGGGTGATGGAAGCCAACATTATGGTCTAACTGGAGACTGAGCTCACTGGAGATGATAGATAGGGTAAAACTGAGAAGGAATTTGAAGACAAAGGGAAATAGCTTATATCTGGTTCTTCAGAAAATCATAAACAGGCATTGGTGAAAGAGGCGGACACCTTTGTTCCATTGGATTCTGTGTGAGGGGGTCAGAGTTCACCAGAGGAACAGATGTTATGATGGTGGAAATTTGAGGTGGATTATGACAGACTGGACAAGACCTTTGGCTTTGTGGGTGAATATGGATGGGTATTCACTAAAGATGCTATGCAGAACCATATACAAAATTTATACTGAAATGTATCACGTAAGACATTGACTTGTTTACAAAGGAGATTACGTCATCTCAATTTCTGGAAGCATGTGAAACAAGGTTTTATAGGTAAAAGGGAAGCACTGGCTGGTGCTGAGAGGAAGTTTTGTCAGCGGTGAAGTCTGTCCCTCTTTTTTAATGTGGAAAACTAAGAATCTTTTATCTGAATGTAGACAATGAAGGAAGTTAAAAAATGAGACACGTACATACAAATGCATGAGCTTGCATACAAAAGTACAGTGTGAGCAGTTGTAGTGACGGAAACTCACTTCTGTCCATTTTTGTTGGACAGATGCTTAAGCCATCCTGTTAATTTTTTTCACAAGCTTTAGCTGGTTACTTTAAATTTTAAATAATCCTCACCATTAAAAGTTATGTTGCAAGACCAACTATATCAAAATGCCTGCAATAAAAGGTCAAGTTCTCTGAAAATCAGGGGTTTAATACAGATGACCAAGGCAATTATTACACCGCACAGTTGAGACCAGGTAGTTAATGGAAGATTTGGGAAAAAGTAGTGCACACAATAGATTTCTTTTTTAGCTTTTATAGAAGGCGGCAAATCTGTGTTATTTTTGGGAAGTCAGCCTATAAAAAGAGTCAACATGGGAGAAGACATGCTGAGCTGTTTTGTGAAGTAATTTTAAAATACTTTGCATGAGAAGCCCATAAAGGTAGCAGGAGTAAGAAACTCACATAATTAATAGACAGAACCTCTAGACATTAAATTAAAAGTTTGCCTTAACATTCACAAGAGAGTGGGTGACAGGTGCTGGAAATGGATGTACATTTCCTAGGAGAGGAAGAAGAAATACTAAGGGAAATCAAAGCCATACCCCAACAGATGATCAGGATAGTAGAATGTCTAAAGACTAGCAAAGCTCCAGGGGCAGAAGACGTCTGTCCCGGAGATGAGAAACACAAGAATCTGAACAGGTATAGGCAAAATCGTGTTATAATATGGAGAGGGTGTTGGTGGACTCATGAGAGGTGACTAGAAACTGGGAGACAGGAACTTACTGATATTTAAGCATCACTTCTGCTCTTCAGAGCTGTTGATTTCTTACAGTATGTTCTGAGGGTTCAGTGACACCAGGAAGGCTCTGCACCCACCAGACCCACAGTACAGTTAGTGCCGATTTGGGTTTAATATTGGTCAATGTCAAATGTGGCAACCACTGAAAAGTTCAGTTTATATGGATAAGGGAAGATGATTAGCTTCAGGAGACGAAAAAGTCCTGCAGTTAACAGGTAACGGCAAACACAAAAGAAGGCAAATGACTTCAGCCTTTTTTTAAGGATCAGCACAATGATAATTTTCACTTACTAGAGCAACACAAAGAAGGAGAAGCATAGGTGAGTAAAATCATGAGAAGTAATGATTTGCAGCTGTGAAGAATTTGGCATTATAACACAAGTAAGCAAAATAATTCACACTTGCCTGGGGTAGCTCAGGAAGAAGGTTCTGTGAACTGGTTTGTAGATACCAGGTAGAAGAATGTAAGAGAATTGTAGGAGGAACAAGAGAAAAAATATAAAAATGACTAATTCCCCACAGTCGCATGCAAATCAACATTAATCAGGAGGACGATCTAGATGAAAGACTGGTAGGCATATAACTAATTTTTCTGTGATTTGTAATATCAGCAAATAAAGCAAGCAACATCAAGGATACATAAATGCAGGTACTGAATATGCGTTATTTTAGCATTCTAAAAAAATCACAAAATCTGTGATGCAAAAATCTCCTTTGTCTTTATTATTTTAATTCTTATATTAATGTCTTGATACATAGAGATTGTCCATATAAAAATACACGGGCTCATAATTCTGCAAAGGAAAACATACAGATTGGTGTTTGTTTTAGCCACAGTGTATATTTCTAAAATGAAAATAAATATCTGTGTTTGCCACCACTCAGTACAACAATGAGTCAAAAAACATGGTGATGAACAAAATGCCTTTAGTTCCATACTTAATTTGTCATTTACTTGCTCTATTTAAATATAAAAATGGTTATTATAGTCTAGCAACTGTGGTATGGCTATGGGTACATCCCCTGAGTTTTTCTTGTTTAGTGGAAATGTCAAGATTGTAATTTTTCTCTCTGTTTTTCTAGTACAAAACCTCTCTATAAGACCCACAGTTCTTAACAGTGCTGATTAATGACTTAAGACCAAAGTCTATCAAAGTTAGTGGAAAGGCTTCGTTGCCTTCTTTGATTAATCCATCTGTCCTCTGGCACTTCAGACTTGTGGCTTTTCCATTCAGTAAGAAAAGATCTCAGTTGTTTCCTCTTTACAGAAAAAAGGAGATTTGCTTTTAATCAGACTTCACCAGTGAGGAATTTGTTTCTCAGAAGACACAAACTTAGTTTTCAGAAACAAAGAACATTTTGAGGAGTCGGGGGGGGGGGGCCGGCAATGGCTTCGCAGCTTGGCTGGCCGATTTGTGGGGGCGGCAACGCTAAGTGCCTGCGTTGATTTCTGCT
>Ga0181612_117913_pt1 | contig 19053 bp, 17 predicted proteins | sample HoacroProtozoa21_FD_119630 | JGI IMG/M metagenome (GOLD analysis project Ga0181612, IMG submission 119630) | Hoatzin crop microbial communities from Cojedes, Venezuel. Combined Assembly of Gp0051906, Gp0051904, Gp0051908 | reverse complement strand
CTTGAAACTCAGGTCTTCGAGTTCGTTTTTGATTTTATTCAGGCCGAGACGGTCGGCGAGCGGGGCATATATATATAATGTCTCGCCGGCAATTTTATATTGCTTGCGCGCCTGCATCGAGGCGAGCGTTCGCATGTTGTGAAGGCGGTCGGAAATCTTGATGAGAATCACGCGAATGTCGTCGCTCATCGTCACCAAGAGTTTCTTGAACGTTTCGGCCTGCAGCGACGCCGTTTCGCCGAAGATGCCGCCGGCAATTTTCGTAAGTCCCTCTACGATGTTGGCCACTTTGGGCCCGAACAGATTGGCGAGGTCCTCGTTGGTGTAGTCGGTGTCTTCTTCGACGTCGTGGAGCAAGGCGGCGCAGATAGACGTGGAGCCGAGGCCGATTTCTTCGCAGGCTATTTGGGCCACGGCGATGGGGTGCAGGATGTAGGGCTCGCCGGAGAGTCGGCGCACGCCCTTGTGGGCCTCTTTGGCAAAGTTGAACGCTTTTTTGATGATGTCCACCTTGCCGCGATGGTTCGACGCCAAATAGGTGTCGAGCAAGTGCTGAAACGCTTCCTGCACCATGCGCTCGTCTTCGGCCGAGGTGTCGGCTTGGGGCGTGGGCGGCGTAGGCGGCAGCGGCTTGGAGTTTTGATTGTCGGGCATCATGGCGTTCGTGTTTTCAGATTTGTTTTCGCCGAATTATTTTCTCTTTTTGGTCGCGGCCTTCTTGGTCGTGGCTTTCTTGGTGGTCGCCTTCTTTGTGGTGGCGGCCTTCTTCGTCGTGGCCTTCTTGGTCGCAGCTTTTTTGGTCGTCGCCTTCTTGGTCGTGGCGGCCTTCTTTGTCGTGGCACGCTTGGTGGTCACGGCTTTCTTAGTGGCACCGCGGCGTGTGCGCGTTGTGGCAGCAGCCTTCTTGGAGGCGCCGCGCTTCACGGCCGTGCGTTTTCCCGAAGATGCCCGTCCCTTAGAAGCCTTGGCGGTTGCGCGGCCGCGCGACTTCGATGCCGTGGCTTTGCGGGCGCTGCCGGAGCTCTTGGCCTGCGACGCCAGCGAGGGACGTCGGCGCGAAGAGAGGTCTTGGCGGTTGGCGGGGCTTTGGCTGTCAATCACGGTTTCGGCGTGGTCGCGCAGATAGGTCTGTCCTTGCGCACCATAGAGGGCGTCCTCGTTTTCGATGAATTTGGCGATGGCATCTTGCGGCAGGCGCAGGGCGCAGGGGTCGGAATAGCCGGGAACGACGTTCGTTTTATACTGCGGATTGAGCGCGCGGAGCATATCGAGGTCCAAGTCGCACTTTTCGGCAATGTGTCGCATATCCACGTTCTTCGCCACCATCACGGTGTCGGTTTGCAGCGGATACTTCGTGCGCATGGGGCAGATATTGTGGTCGCAATAGTAATTCATCACGTAGTTGGCGCTGATGAAGGCGGGCACGTAGCCGCGGGTCTCGGCGGGCAGATAGGGGTAGATTTTCCAGTAGTCGCGTTCGCCGCCGGCGCGCTGAATGGCCTTGTTCACGTTGCCGGGGCCGCAATTGTAGGCTGCGAGCACGAGGGGCCAGTCGCCATAGATTTTGAAGAGGTCGCGCAGGTATTCGGCAGCGGCCCAAGTCGATTTGATGGGGTCGCGACGCTCGTCCACGCGGCTGTCCACGCGCAAGTTGTAGCGCTGTCCCGTGGCGAGCATGAACTGCCAGAGACCGGCGGCACCGGCGGGGCTCACGGCTTTCGGATTGAGCGCCGATTCCACCACGGGCAGGTACTTCAGTTCGAGCGGCAGGCCGTAATAGTCGAGCGCCTCTTCGAACATCGGGATGTAGAGGTTCGCGGCGCCGAGCATGGCAGCCACTTGGCGGCGGCCCTTGCCCGTATAGCGGTCGATGAACTTCTGAACCACGGGGTTGTAGGTCATTTCAATCACCGTCGGCAGTCGCTGCAGGCGGTCGCGATAGACTTCGTTCGAATAGGTCGGATTGTAGTCGGGATTCTCGCACGTGGTGTCGGGGAACAAGTAGTTCTTGGCCTGCCACTCGCTCAAGAGTGAGTCTTCGCTCATGGCCATGCCCTCGGGCACTTCGAAGATTTCGTCGCGGTTGAGATTTTGGTCGTAAACGGTGATTTCTTCCTGCGCATGCAGCGGCGCGCTTTGCAAGAGCAAGGCGCCGGAGGTGAGGAAAAATATTTTTTTCAGTTTCATATTTATTTTGTATTTTTGCATTCAGAAATTCAAACTGCAGCCCACGCCGTAGGACGAGCTGCCCGTCGTCAGTCCCACTTGCTGCGTCGGTATCACGGCCGGGCCAACGTTCAGGCTCAAGTCGGGCGAGATGTCGAACTGCGAGAGCGAGGCGTCCACGTAGGCATCAATCACGCTCAAGATGTAAACGCCGATGAAGCAGAACGCGCTCAAGTCGCGATAGCGGCGGTAGTAGTTTTTCTTGTTTTTGAAGATGGTTTTGAAGCGTTCTTCCTTGCCCGAGATGTCGTAGTTGGGGGGCAGCATGTCGAGGTAGGACGCCGTGTTGGGGTCGCTGTCCATTATGTCGAGATAGGCCTGCGAATAGTCCTTATACATCTGCTGATTCCACATCAGGGCGTAGGTACATCCGAGAAATCCGCCGTAGAAGATGGGCAGTTTCCAATATTTGCGATTGTAAATCTGGCCGGCGCCCGGCAGCACGAGGGCAAGCCAGAGGGCGCGCTGGGGATTGGGCACGAATTGCGTCTTCGCGATGGGCGCCGGCGCCGTTTTGGCGAGCGAGTCGCTCACGGCGGCCAAGCGTTCGTTCTCGGCAGTTTCGCGCACCTCGGCCACGGAGTCCACGATGATGCGTGCCTGAGCGTGCGCCGACGTTCCAACGAGCAGGAACGCGAGCGTCAGCAGCAGATATGTCGGCACCTTTCGCATGGCGGGGCTTCAGCGCATTTTGTCGAACAGTCCCATGAGCAGCAGCAACTCGTCTTCGTTGGCGAAGGGGATGGTGATTTTGCCCTTGCCGGCCTTGTTGTAGGTCATCTGCACGGGCGTGTGGAAAAATTGGCTGAGTTTGGTCTGCAGCGCACCGAACTCTTCGGGCAACTTGGGAGCGCTCTTGCGTTCGGGCTTTTCATCGGGGCGCACGGTGCCGTCGGCGTTGAGCGCCTTCACCATTTCTTCCACTTGGCGCACGCTGAAGCCTTTTTTCTGCACTTCGCGGAAGAGTTTCAGCTGCAGCGTGGGGTCTTTGGCGCCCAGAATGGCGCGGGCGTGGCCTTGGTCGATGGTTTTGTTGCGCAGGGCCATCTGCACGGGGGCCGGCAATTTGAGCAGGCGCAGGGCGTTGGCCACGGTGGCGCGTTTCTTGCCCACTTTGTCGCTGAGTTCTTCTTGGGTGAGGTGATATTGCTCGATGAGTTTCTGATAGGCGAGCGCCACCTCTATGGCGTTCAGGTCTTCGCGTTGGATGTTTTCGACGAGGGCCATCTGCATCATGTTCTCGTCGGAGGCGGTGCGGATGTAGGCCGGGATGGTGGCCAGTCCGGCAATCTTCGATGCGCGCCAGCGACGCTCGCCGGCGATAATCTGATAGGTGCCGTCGTCCATCTGGCGCAGCGTGATGGGCTGCACAATGCCCAATTGGCGGATGGATTCGGCCAATTCTTCGAGAGCCTCGGGGTCGAACTCGTGGCGAGGCTGCTCGGGGTTGGCCACTATTTGGTCGATAGGAATTTCGTTGATGGAGGAGGAGCCGCTCGTCTGGATTTCGTCTTCGGGACTGATGAGGGCGTCGAGTCCGCGGCCGAGCGCGGGATATTTCTTTTTGATTGCCATGATGCTGTGCTTATTCTTTTTCTGCGGAGTCGGAGGCCTCGTCGGCGGTCTTTTCTTTGTTCTCGCGGGCCAGAATTTCTTTGGCAAGGGCCATGTGATTCTTCGCGCCGGTCGAAGTGGCGTCGTAGAGGATGGCGGGCATGCCGTGGCTCGGGGCTTCGGAGAGTTTCACGTTGCGCTGAATCACGGTGCGGAACACGAGTTCTTGGAAGTGGCGCTTCACCTCGTCGTAGATTTGATTGGCAAGGCGCAGGCGGCTGTCGTACATCGTGAGCAGGAAGCCTTCGATTTCCAAATGCGGATTGAGTTTTTTCTTGATTATGCGGATGGTGTTCAGCAATTTGCTGATGCCTTCGAGGGCGAAATATTCGCATTGCACGGGAATAATCACCGAATCGGCTGCGGCAAGGCAGTTCACGGTGATGAGGCCCAGCGACGGCGAACAGTCAATCAGGATGTAGTCGTAGTCGCCTTTGATGGGGGCCAAAAGTTCGCGCATCACGAATTCGCGTTTCTCGAAATTGAACATTTCCACCTCGGCGCCCACGAGGTTGATGCTCGAAGGCACGACGTCCAAGTTGCGGATGTCGGTGGTGTAGATGGCTTCGCGAATGTCGCTGCGGTTGATGAGACATTCGTAGATTGAAGTTTCCACCTCGCTGAGTTCTACGCCGATGCCCGAAGAGGCGTTTGCTTGCGAGTCGGCATCAATGAGCAGAACGCGCTTTTCGAGTGTGGCAAGGGAAGCGGCCAAGTTCATCGCCGTCGTCGTTTTTCCGACGCCGCCCTTTTGGTTGGCCAGTGCGATTATTTTTCCCATTCTATTTTGGTTTTATGGCTTTCATTCAGAGGCTGTTCGCCGTTGCGAAGAGCAGAAAGTCGCGTGTTTGTTTCGTTATAATTTGCAAAAATAGTATTTTTGTGCGATATGCCCAAAGCGAGCGCTGCGTTTTTAGGCTTTTTTAGGCATTTGTTTGCTTTTCTTTGAGTCGCGCCAATATGTCGGCGGCAGCGCGTTGGGGGGCGCCGGCGGGTCCGAGGCGCGCAATCACGTCGTCGTAGCCGGCCAACATTTCGCGGCGCTCGGGCGTGTCGCCGAGCAGGGGCGTGAGCGCGGCGCGAAGGTTCCCCACGTTCATTTCGTCGGCAATCAGTTCGCGCACCACCTCGCGGCCGGCCACAAGGTTCACGAGCGAAATAAATTTCACTTTTAGGATGATTTTTTTGGCCATTCGGATTAAAATTCCGAAACTTGCAAAATAAGCCACCACCTGCGGCACGCGGAAGAGGCACGTCTCGAGCGTGGCGGTGCCGCTGGTCACGAGGGCGGCGTAGGATTTCGCCAAGAGCGGATAGGTTTGATTGGCCACCACTTCCACGCGTTCGGGGTCGATGCCGCTGCGGCGAATGATGTCGTCGTAGAGCGTGCGCGGCAGGGCCGGCGCTTGGGCAATGGCAAGGCGCAGCGCGTCGGCCGCGGGCATTTGATTCACCACGCGCAGCATACGCTCGAGGTTTTTCTTCACTTCTTGGCGGCGGCTGCCGGGCAGCAGGGCGAGGTAATTGCGCTCGCTTTCGCCGTCGGGGTGGGCGGCGCGGAAGGCGCTCACTTCGTCCACGGTGGGATTGCCCACGTAGGTGGCGTCGTAGTCGAGGCTGCGGAAGTAGTCGGGCTCAAACGGCAGAATGCTGTAGAGCCTATCGACGTAGGCGCGCAGTTGCTTGATGCGATATTCTTTCCAAGCCCAGATTTTGGGCGAGATGTAGTAATAGACGGGGCAGATGCCGCGTTCGTGAACGTAGCGCGCCACCTTCAGGTTGAACCCGGGATAGTCCACCAGCACAACGGCGTCGGGCCGGTAGTCTTCGATGGCGCGGCAGCAGCGGCGCATGCCTTTCAAGATGGTGGGCAAATGGCGCAGCACCGGCCAAATGCCCATGTAGGCCAAGTCTTTGTAGTGGCACAAGCACGTTCCGCCCACGGCCTTCATTTGGTCGCCGCCGTAGAACCGGAAGTCGGCCTCCGCATCGCCGGCGCGCAGCTGGCGCATCAGGGCGGCCGCATGCAGGTCGCCACTGGCTTCGCCAACGATGAGGAAGTATTTCATAGGAGCGGCTTTTTTGTGAAGTCAGACTGCAGTGAGCGCAGCAGGGCATAGTCGGTGTTGTCGAGCGCCGTGGGCGTCAGGGCGATATAATCGTGATAGAGGGCCCAGCGGTCGGTGTCGTCGGCCTCGGGTTCCATCTCTTCGCAATAGCCGGCCAGCCAATAGTAGGCATTCTTATAGCGCGGATGGTCGCAATCCTCAATTTCTTCCACCCAACGGCTCTTGGCCATGCGCCCAATGCGCACGCCCTTGAAACTGGGGGCCTTGGGGAAATTGATGTTCCAGCAAGTGAAGGGGGGCATGCCCATTTCGATGGCGCGCAGCACGAAGGGCAGCAGATAGGGCTTGAGCGGCTCGAAATCGGCGTCGGGACGGGTGTCGCAGAGCGAGAAAGCCACGGCGGGCAGGCCCTGCAGCGCACCTTCGCCGGCGGCGCCCATGGTGCCGCTATAGTGGGCGTTCACGCTGGCGTTGTCGCCGTGGTTGATGCCGCTCACAACGAGGTCGGGCGTGCGCTCAACATATCGATTGAGGCCGAGTTTCACGCAATCAACGGGGGTGCCGCTGGTGGCATAGATGGTGAGGCCGGGCTCCTTGCTCACAAGGCGCGAGGCGATGGGCATGCGCGAGGAAATGGAGGCGCTAAAGCCCGAACGGGGGCCGTCGGGGGCCACCACAAGCAGGTCGCACGCCGGACGCAGGCACTCGATGAGCGTTTGCAGGCCGCGGGCGTCGTAGCCGTCGTCGTTCGACAGCAAAAGATAGGGTCGTTTTTTCGTATTCTGTTCCATAAGCGGGCGCAAATATACTAAAAACCGCGCACGCGACCATAGTTTTCGGCAGAAATGCCGCGTTTTTGACACAAGAAAACGACATTTTGGCAGTCGGAGCCGCCTTTTTGACACTTAAACTTCTCATTTTCGCGTTGGCACGCTTTTTGCACAAGGTTCAAGTGTCGGACTTCCCCACGAGGGGCCGACGGAAACGAAAATTCAAAAACAAACCAATAAAACAATAGGAGGAAAAAATTATGATGCCTATCAGACACACTTATCAAAACTGGCTTCCCAATCTGTTCGACGACTTGTTTGACACCGATTGGATGCGTAAGACCAACGGAACGGCTCCGGCCATCAACGTGAAAGAAGATGAAACGCAGTACACCGTCGAAGTGGCTGCCCCGGGCATGCAAAAGGACGACTTCCAAGTGCACGTAGATGAAGACGGCAATCTCGTGATTAAGATGGAAAAGAAGGAAGAAACGCCGAACGCCGAGAAAGAGAAGAACACGCGCTACCTGCGTCGCGAGTTCGCCTACTCGAAGTTCCAACAAATGCTTTCGCTGCCTGAAGATGTGGACAAACAGGGCATTTCGGCCCACGTGGAACACGGCGTGCTGACCGTGGCTCTGCCTAAGCTGAAACCGGAACAGAAGCAGCAATTGCTCCAACACATCGAAGTGAAATAAGGGCTCAGCCCACTCGACAAAACAGCAATCTCATAGTTGAAAAAACAAACAGCAAGGGCGTCCCGCCGAGAAGGTGGGACGCCCTGATTTTTTGCGGCCTGTAGTCAGATTTTTCAAGGCTTGGTTTGGATTTTTCGAGCGCTCGAAAATGCGAAAAGATGCGCTGGAAAATCTGAAACCAAACCTTGAAAATTTTGAATGGTGCGCAGGAATTTTTTTTGCTCCGAAAATCGAAATTTTTCGAAATTTCCGCCCCGAAAACGCTCGGAGCGGGATTTTTTTTGCAGAAAAAGCTTGGTCGTTTTGGCGGTAAAATTGTTCGATTTGTCGGCTCGGCGGCGAACTTTGGGACGGGCTTTCAGGCGGCCGCGGAGGGGTCGCGAGCGGCGGAAAGGCAGAAAAACGCGCAATCACTTTGCTGTTCGCGCAAATTGTGCTACTTTCGCGCCAAATCTACAAAGCATTCATTCGCAATGAACTCCGATAAAGAGACATCTCAGTCGGCCCGCGAGAAGGGCTCGCCTGCCACGCCGCCGAAGCCCGCAGAGGGCAAGCGCGCGAGCAAGAAAGACCAGAAGCAGACCGGCAAACCGCGCCGCAAAAAGACGTTCTACATCGTGCTGCTGCTCCTGCTGCTCATGTTGGTCTTCTTGTTCTTCTACAACGTTTTAGGCTGTTCGAGCCCCAAGGAACTCATTGAGGGCGAGGAGAAGGCCATGGAGGCCGCGCCCGTATCGCAAGAAGAATTGAAGTCGGAACCGATGGGCGACATCGATTGGTTTGGCGAACGCGCGTCCTATCGACGCAGCGGACGCGGACTGCCCAACAACATGGAAGCCGACGAAGACGAGGCCAAGAAGAAGGAAGAGCCCAAGAAGGAGGAGCCGAAGGCCGAAGAGGCTGAAGATGAGGTGCTCGACGAACCCGCCGTGTTCGAGAAGACCGACGGCAGCGAGCCCGTCGAAGAGGCGCCCGCCGCAGAGCCGCAAAAGCCTGCCGAGACTGCCGCTCCCGCCGCCAAGAAGGCCGAAGAGAGCCACGCCGCCACCGCGCCGAAGCAGTCGGCCCAGCCGGCCACGCAGTCTGCCGCGCCTGCCAAGCAAGCCGCCCAGCCGACGCAGAAGTCGGCCCAGTCTTCGCAGAAGGCAGCCCAGCCGGCGCAGAAGGCGGCCCAGCCGGCCAAGCAGTCGGCCGCGCAGAACAAGCAGGCCAAGAAGGCGGCTGCGAAATCCGGCAAGTCGGCCGGCAAAGGCAGCGGCGTTTCGGGCGAGGGCCTGTTTGAATGAGCCCCGAAGGCGAACGCGCCGGCTGCGAACAAGCCCGCAGCGACTTCGAACGTGCTTGCGGCGGCCGCGAACAAGCCCGCAGCGGCTTCGAACGCGAACGCGCCGGCTGCGAACAAACCCGCAGCGGCTTCGAACGTGCTTGCGCCGGCCGCGAACAAATTTGAACAAAAAAGAAAGAACGCTGAAAATCGTCTGCAAAATTAGAGAAAATTTTCGAAAAACAACAGAAAATCTGCAGAAATCAGCAAAAAACGCGAAAAAAGCACCGACTTATTTGGTGCTTCAGTGGCAAAATACTATTTTTGCACGCGAAATCCACGTGAGGAGCTTTCAACCGAAAGTTCCTCACGTGCTTTTCTAAAGGCGGCGTGCACGCGGCAGATGCCCTACGCCCCACCCTTTTCTCTCATTAAACGGAACAAATGATTGACAAAAACCTTGTGCGCCAATTGGCGGAAGAGTGGCTGGAAGGCAAAGACTACTTCCTGACCGACCTGAACGTGAGCGCGGACGACCGCATCGTGGTGGAAATAGACCACAAAGACGGCGTCTGGATTGAAGACTGCGTGGCCCTGAGCCGACACATCGAAGCGGGACTCAACCGCGACGAAGAAGACTTCGAACTCGAAGTGGGCAGCGCCGGCATCGGACAGCCCTTCAAGGTGCGACGCCAATACGAAATCCACGTGGGCGACCCCGTCGAAGTGCTGGCCAACGACGGCAAGAAATATCGCGGCACGCTCGACGACGTGAGCGAAGACGGATTCACCCTCGCCGTGGAAGAAAAGGTGAAAGAAGAAGGCATGAAGCGGCCCCAACTCGTGGAACGCGCCTACCACTTCAGCTTCGAAGAGGTGAAGGAGACCAAATACTGGCTCGACTTCAAATAAATCTCCCCTTTCGGGCTGCAAAGATAGCACACAAATAAAGAAAAAACAACATAAAAAAGCTATGCCAAAGAAAAAAGCAAACAGCATCAACTTGATTGACACATTTGCCGAATTCAAGGAGACCAAAAACATCGACCGCGCCACCCTTGTGAGCGTGCTCGAAGAAAGTTTCCGCAGCGCCTTGGCGCGCACCTACGGAAGCGACGAAAACTTCGACGTGATTGTGAATCCCGACAAGGGCGACTGCGAAATCTATCGCCGTCGCGAAGTGGTGGAAGACGGCGAGGTGGAAGACCCCGAGACCCAAATCTGCCTGAGCGACGCCCAGAAAATCGACGCCGACTTCGAGGTGGGCGAGGAAGTGAGCGAGCCCGTGGATTTCCAAAAGTTCGGACGCCGCATCATCCTGACCCTTCGCCAAACACTGGCCGGCAAAATCTTGGAACTCGAACACGATGCCCTCTACAATAAATATAAAGAAATGGAAGGCGAAATCGTGGCCGCAGAAGTCTATCAGACTTGGCGCAACGAAACCCTGCTGCTCGACGACGAAGGCAACGAACTGCTGATGCCTAAGAGCCAGCAAATTCCGCGCGACTACTTCCGCAAGGGCGACACCGTGCGCGCCGTGGTGGACCACGTGGACAACGCCAATGGCACGCCGAAAATCTACTTGAGCCGCACGAGCCCCGTGTTCCTGCAGCGCCTGCTCGAAGCCGAAATCCCCGAAATTGCCGACGGCCTCATCTCCCTGCGCGGCATTGCCCGCATTCCGGGCGAGAAAGCCAAAATTGCCGTCGAAAGCTACGACGACCGCATCGACCCCGTGGGAGCCTGCGTCGGCGTGAAGGGCAGCCGCATCCACGGCATCGTGCGCGAACTCCACAACGAGAACATCGACGTCATCAACTACACTTCCAACATCACGCTCTACATTCAGCGCGCCCTGAGCCCCGCCGTGGTGAACTCCGTCTCCCTCGACGAAGAGAAGAAGCACGCCATCGTCTATCTGGACCCCGACCAAGTGGCCAGCGCCATCGGCAAAGGCGGCACGAACATCAAGTTGGCGAGCATGCTGACGGGCTACGCAATCGACGCCTTCCGCGAGACCGACAACGACAACGCTGACGACGACGACGTGCTGCTCGAAGAATTCGAAGACGAAATCGACCCGTGGATCATCGAAGCCTTCAAAAAACTGGGCTACGATACCGCCCGCGAAGTGCTCAAAGCCCCGCGCGAAATGCTCGTCGAAAAAGCCGACCTCGAAGAGGAAACTATGGACGAAGTGCTCAACATCCTGCGCTCCGAATTCGAAGACTAAGCCGCACAAGAGACTTCAGTTTTCAGACTGCAAATATACTACGATTTTAAAAATATACAATGGCTGTAAGACTTAGTAAAGTAACAAAAGAATACAACGTGGGCCTCCAAACGGTGGTGGACTACCTTGCCAAAAAAGGGCACGAGGTGGAAGCCAACCCGAACACGAAGCTCACCGACGAGCAGTACGAGCTCGTGCAAAAGGAGTTTCAATCGGACGAAAGCCTCCGCAATCAGGCCAATCAGTTCCTGAAAGACCGCCAGCAGAAGAAGGAAGAAAAACGCGAGGCCAAAAAGCCCGCCGAAGAGCCCAAACCTGCTGCGCCGGCCGAGCCCGCGCCCGTAGAAGCCCCCCAGCCCAAAATCTTGGGCAAGGTGGACCTCGAACCCAAGCCGAAACCCAAACCCGAACCGAAGCCCGAGCCTAAACCGGAGCCCAAACCCGAGCCCGCTCCCGAGCCGAAGCCCGAACCCAAGCCGGAACCGAAACCCGAGCCTAAGCCCGAGCCCAAACCGGAGCCGAAACCCGAGCCCGAGCCTGCTCCCGCGCCGACGCCCGAGCCCGAGCCCGCTCCTCTGCCCGAGCCGGAGCCGGAGCCGGAACCTGCGCCCGAGCCGGAGCCCGAAGACGAGCCCGAAACGCCCGCCATCGTGGGCCCGAAGGTGCTGGGAACCATCGACCTCTCGGCCATCAACGACAGCACGCGCCCCAAGAAGAAATCGAAGGAAGAACTTCGACGCGAACGCAAGGCAGCCGCTGCAGCCAACGGCGAGAAGAAAAAACGCAATCGCATCAGCGGACAACGCGTAGACATCGACGCAGCCGGCAAAGAGGCCCAGCAATCGGAACGCAAACGCGACGAACAACGCCAGCGCCAGCAGCAACAGCAGCAGCAAGGCGGCGGCAAGAAAAAGAATAAGAAGCAAAAGGACGCACGTCCCGAAATCAGCGACGAAGAAGTATCGCGCCAAGTACGCGAAACGCTCGCCCGCCTGCAAGGCAAGTCGAAAGGCTCGAAGGGCGCCAAGTATCGCAAAGAAAAACGCGAGATGGCGCGCGAACGCGAGGAAGAACATCAAAGAGCAGAGGCCGCCGAAAGCAAAGTGCTGAAGCTCACCGAGTTTGTCACAGCCAACGAACTCGCCACTATGATGGACATCCCCGTGACGCAGGTGATCGGAACGTGCATGAGCATCGGCATCATGGTGAGCATCAACCAACGCCTCGATGCCGAGACCATCAACCTCGTGGCCGAGGAGTTCGGCTTCACCACCGAATACGTGAGCGCCGACGTTCAAGACGCCGTGGCCGAAGAAGCCGACAGCGAGGAAGACCTCGAGCCGCGCGCACCCATCGTGACCATCATGGGCCACGTGGACCACGGCAAAACGAAATTGCTCGACTACATCCGCAACACCAACGTGGTGGCCGGCGAGGCCGGCGGCATCACGCAGCACATCGGTGCCTACAACGTGACGCTCGAAAACGGCCGCAAAATCACCTTCCTCGACACCCCGGGACACGAAGCCTTCACCGCCATGCGTGCCCGCGGCGCCCAAGTGACCGACATCGCCATCATCGTGATTTCGGCCGCCGAAAGCGTGATGCCCACCACCAAGGAAGCCATCAACCACGCACTCGCAGCCGGCGTGCCCATCGTGTTCGCACTGAACAAGGTGGACCTGCCCACGGCCAACCCCGACAAAATCAAAGAGGAACTGGCCAACATGAACCTGCTCGTGGAAGACTGGGGCGGCAAATATCAATGCCAAGAAATCTCCGCCAAATACGGCCAAGGCGTGCCCGAACTGCTCGAGAAGGTGCTGCTCGAAGCCGATATGCTCGAACTGAAAGCCAATCCGGACCGCAAGGCGACGGGCACCGTGCTCGAGAGCGCGCTCGACAAGGGCAAGGGCTACGTGGCCACCGTGATTGTGAGCAACGGCACGCTGCGCCAAGGCGACGTGGTGCTCGCCGGCACCAACTACGGCCGCGTGAAAGCCATGTTCAACGAACGCGGCAACCGCGTCGAGACGCTCGGCCCCTCGATGGCCGCCAGCATTCTCGGATTGAACGGCGCCCCGCAAGCCGGCGACCAGTTCCACGTGTTCGACTCCGAGAGCGAGGCGCGCGAACTGGCCACCAAGCGCACGCAGCTGCAGCGCGAACAGAACCTGCGCACTACCAAGATGCTCACGCTCGACGAAATCGGACGCCGCCTGAAGCAGGGTTCCTATCAAGAACTGAACATCGTGGTGAAGGGCGACGTGGACGGCTCCGTAGAAGCCCTGTCCGACTCGCTGCTCAAGCTCTCGACACCGACCATCGCCGTGAACGTGATTCACAAAGGCGTGGGCCAAATCAGCGAGAACGACGTGACCATCGCCGCCACCGCCAGCGCCATCATCATCGGCTTCCAAGTGCGCCCCGCAGCCGCCGCGCGCAAATTGGCAGAGAAGGAAGGCGTGGAAATTCGCCAGTATTCCGTAATTTACGACGCCATCGACGACGTGAAACAGGCCATGGAAGGCATGCTCCAGCCCATCCTGAAGGAAGAAGTGACCGCCACCGTCGAGGTGCGCCAAGTCTACAACATCAGCAAGGTGGGCCAAGTGGCCGGCGCCTACGTTCAAGACGGCACCGTACACCGCTCCGACAAAGCGCGCCTCATTCGCGACGGCATCGTAGTCTTCACCGGCGACATCAACGCCCTGAAGCGCTTCAAAGACGACGTGAAAGAGGTGAACACCAACTTCGAATGCGGCATCTCCATCGTGGGCTGCAACGACATCAAGGAGGGCGACCTCATCGAAACGTTCCGCGAAATCGAAGTCAAGCAGAAACTCCAATAGGCTTGGCCCAACAGACCAACGCCGCGCATGGCGTGCAAACCGCTTGCCCCGTGCGCGGCGTTCTTTTATAGACAATAAACTATACGTATGTATCTCGACATTTTCATCCTCATCGTGCTGCTGTGGGCCGTGATTAGCGGCTGGCGCAACGGCTTCTTGAAAGAACTTGTCTCGACGGGCGGCATGCTGCTGGGCCTCATCTTGGCCGGCGTAGTCTATGGCTGGCTGCAAGACGAGCTGGCCGTGAAGGGCACGCAGACAAATATCGTCCTAAATGTTGTGGCTTTCCTAATTTTATGGATAATTTTGCCGCTCGTTTTGGGCTTCATCGCCACGGGTCTCACCAAAGCGCTCAAAGCCATCCACTTGAGCCTGCCCAACAGCCTGCTCGGTGCCGCCATAAGCGTGGTGAAGTTCACGCTGCTGCTGAGCTGCATTTTCTATATGATGTCGGCGCTGCGCATTCTCAACGATGAAAAAACGGCCGACTCCAAACTCTACGAGCCCGTGAAGGGAACGCTCACCTTCGCCATGAAGCACGTCGCCGGATATGCCGAAGACAAAATCAGCGACTACCGCGAACGAAAGGCGGCCGAGCGCGACACCACCATCTGGGTGGACGTCTCGAAAAAAGACAAGGCTGAAGACTAAAACATTATGGCTGAAAGCGATTTCATACGGTCGGTGGCCGACAAGAAATACGAATACGGCTTCACGACCGACGTGGAGACCGACATCATTGCGCGCGGCTTGAACGAAGACGTCGTGCGACTGATTTCGCAAAAGAAGGGCGAGCCCGACTGGCTGCTGGAATTCCGGCTCAAAGCGTTCCGACACTGGCAAACGCTCGAGCAACCGCAGTGGGGACACGTCGATTTGCCGCCCATCGACTACCAAGCCATCTCCTACTACGCCGACCCCACCAAAAAGACCGCCAAGACGGCCGACGACATCGACCCCGAACTGCTGCGCACCTTCGACAAACTCGGCATTCCCCTCGAAGAACGCATGGCCTTGGCGGGCGTCGCCGTCGATGCCGTGATGGACTCCGTCAGCGTGAAGACCACGTTCAAGGAGCGCCTCGCCGAAAAAGGCGTCGTGTTCTGCTCCATCAGCGAGGCCGTGCGCGAAAATCCCGAACTCGTGCGCAAATACCTCGGCTCCGTCGTGCCCTATCGCGACAACTTCTTCGCCGCGCTCAACAGCGCCGTCTTCTCCGACGGCTCCTTCGTCTACATCCCCAAAGGCGTGCGCTGCCCGATGGAACTCTCCACCTATTTCCGCATCAATGCCCGCAACACCGGACAGTTTGAGCGCACGCTCATCGTTTGCGACGAGGGCGGCTACGTTTCCTACTTGGAAGGCTGCACGGCGCCGATGCGCGACGAAAACCAACTCCACGCCGCCATCGTCGAAATCGTGGTCGAGAAAGACGCCGAGGTCAAATACTCCACCGTGCAGAACTGGTACCCGGGCGACAGCGAGGGACGCGGCGGCGTTTACAACCTCGTCACAAAGCGCGGCCAACTGCGCGGCGCCAATTCCAAGCTGTCGTGGACGCAAGTCGAGACGGGCTCGGCCATCACGTGGAAATATCCCTCCTGCGTGCTCATGGGCGAAGGCTCGCAGGCCGAATTCTACAGCGTCGCCGTCACCAACCACCACCAGCAGGCCGACACGGGCACCAAAATGATTCACTTGGGCCGAAACACGCGCTCCACCGTGATTTCGAAGGGCATTTCGGCCGGACAAAGCCAGAATTCCTACCGCGGACTCGTGAAGTGCGGCCCCCATGCCGACGGCGCGCGCAACTATTCCTCGTGCGACTCCCTGCTGCTCGGCTCCGAGTGCGGCGCCCACACGTTCCCCTACATCGACGTGGACAACAACCGCGCCATCGTGGAGCACGAAGCCACCACCAGCAAAATCTCCGAAGACCAACTCTTCTACTGCCTCTCGCGCGGCATCCCCACCGAGACGGCTGTCGACCTCATCGTGAACGGCTACGCCAAAGACGTGCTCAACAAGCTGCCAATGGAGTTCGCCGTCGAAGCGCAGAAACTGCTCAGCGTTTCGCTCGAGGGAAGCGTCGGATGATTTTAAATGGAAAATTGAAAATTGAAAATTGAAAAATATTTCCCAGCCATTGCGCAAGCATTCCACGCGACAAACGTGGGCTGCTTGCGTTTTTTTGTTGCGATTATCTAAAAAAATCGTAATAATTTCTCGTCGATTGAAAAAAAGAAATTATCTTTGCAGTCCATTTCGACTATGAACCAGCACATTCAAGCACATCGGTCTGTCACGTTCCGCCATTTTCGCCGCGCGGGCTTCGCGCTCTTTGCCGCCCTCGGCAAGGAAGTGCGCGTGGGCGTCTTGAGCGTTGCCACCTTGACGTGCGCCGCGCCGCGCTTGGCCCTTGCTGCCGGCACGATGAACCTCGAAAATGCGGCCAACGACGCTGCCGAAACCATCGACGGCGACACCGTGCGCCTCGGCGAAGCCCTCATCACGGCATCGCGCGCATCGGCTGCCATTGCCACGGCCGCCAACGTGCAGGCTGTTGTCATGGCTCGCGACGAAATCAACGCCCCCGCTGTCAGCTGTTTGAATGATGCACTCAAAAACTGCCCCGCCGTCGATGTTCGTCAGCGCGGCAGTTTTGGTATGCAGACCGACGTGAGCATCGACGGCGGCACCTTCGACCAAATCGCATTTTTCCTCAATGGCTTCGCGCTCCTCAACCCCCAAACGGGCCACAATGCCGCCGACCTGCCTGTCAATACGGCCGACGTGAGCAGCGTGGAGGTGGTGGCCGGCGCAGCCTCGCGCGTCTTTGGCACGCAAGCCTTCTCGGGCGCCGTCAACGTAATCACCGCCCTGCCCGATTCCGACGGTTTGCACGGCAGCTTCAATGCCGCGGCGGGCTCCTACGGCACCCTGCTCGGCGAAGCGCGCGGCGAATGGCGCAAAGGCCGCCTCGCCTCAGCCCTCAGCGTGGGCGGACGCCGCAGCGACGGCGCAGTAGACAACGGCGACTTCAGCGGCGCCAAAGCCTTCTGGCAAGGGCGTTTCGACGGCCGGCGCTTGCGACTCGATGCGCAGTTGGGCCTCAGCGCCAACGACTTCGGTGCCAACACGTTCTACTCCGCCGCCTACCCCGACCAGTGGGAGGCCACGCGCCGCTACGTCCTCGCCGTGCGCGCCGAGTCGAAAGGCCGCATCCACCTCGCGCCGGAAATCTCGTGGACGCGCAACGCCGACCATTTCCAACTCATCCGCCACTCCCACACGGCCGAGAATTTCCACCGCGGCGACGTCTTCGCAGCAGGCCTGCGTGCGTGGACGGCGTGGGCACTCGGACAAACGGCCATCGGCGCCGAAGTGAGGCGCGAAAACATCTTGAGCAATAATCTCGGGCGCCCGCTCGACGAGAGCAAATACATCGGCGTGCGAGGCCAAGACTCCATTTATTATACCCGAAAAGACGGGCGCACCAACCTCTCCTTCTTCGCCGAACACGCCCTGCGCATCGAGCGTCTCTCGGTGTCGGCCGGCGTGCTCGCCCAATGGAATTCCGACATCGACGGCCTGCGCTTCTATCCGGGCATCAACGCCTCCCTCGACCTCTCGCCCGACTGGCGCCTCTACGCCTCGTGGAACAAAGCCCTGCGCCTGCCCACCTTCACCGACCTCTACTACAAGAGTCCCACGCAAGAGGGCAACACCGACCTGAAAGCCGAAGAAAACAGCGCCTTCCGCCTTGGCGCCGCCTTCTGTCTCGGCAACTGGAAGGCCGATGCCCGCGCCTTCTACAACCGCGGCTCCAATATGATAGACTGGGTGATGCGCTCCGCCGACGACATCTACCACGCCACCAATTTCCAACTCTCCTCGTGCGGCGTCAGCGTGAGCGTCAACTGTCAACTGTCAACCGTCAACTGTCAACTTTCCTACTCATATATTCACCAAAAGCGGCGCGACGACATCGAGGTCTATAAGTCGAACTACGCCCTCGAATACGTGCCCCACAAGTTCACCGCGTCGCTCTCCCACCCCATTTGGCGCCACCTGCACGCCGCGTGGAACCTGCGTCTGTGGAAACGCGAGGGCAATTACATCGAATACGTCGACGGCGCCTCCACCGGCACCCTTCGCCCCTACGGCACCCACGCCGTCGTCGACGCCCGCCTCGCGTGGACGCAGCCGCGCTGGGAAGTCTACGCCGACCTCCACAACCTCACCGCCACCCGCTACTACGACCTCGGCAACGTGCGCCAACCCCGCTGCATTGTCCTCATCGGCGCAAAGTTGAAACTATAATCAAAATAATTATTCATTATTAATTATCAATTATTCATTAAAAACCAGCCGCTCCCAGTCATACGCGCGATATATTTTTCATTGTGTAGGGTAATTTTTCATTGTCTCGCGCGTCGACAGGGAGCGGCTTCCTTTTAGGGACCAGCGCAGCAAAAAAATTCCTCGCAACCGCCTTGGGGTTGCGAGGAATTTTTTGTAGTTTTGCAGTTCAGAAAACGCGTTATTGGCGAGGCTGCAGACTAATCAGCCCGTAGCCCAATTGAGCGAGCGCGCTCTTGATTTTGTTCTGCGTCTCGACGCGCGGCGTATTGCGTTCCGACATATAGTGCGACAGTTGGCCCACGTTGATGCCCGACAGTTTCGAAATGGCCGATAGTTTCACGAATTGGCTCCAATAGCGCAGGTTCGAAACGGTGTCGTCTTCGAATTCGAACTCCGCCTCTTGCAGCACGCCCTCGCGCTTATACACCAAGTCGCGCATGCCTTCGTACACGCGGTAGAAGTCGGCCTTGGCCTCTTCGAGCGTGGCGCCTTCGCCCATCACCATATATTTCATGCCCTTTGCGGGACCGGCGCTGATGGTGTACGACCCATCTTTCGCGCGCTCAACAATGGCTTTCACTTTGAATTTTTCCATAACGTTTCTCATTTGAGCCCCGAGGCTCGTTTGATGTTCTTCAGTGTTTTGGGGGCCACCTCGTGCGAGCCGTGATGGCTGGTTGGGAAATACATTTGCGTCAGCGGCGAGTACCACGTGGGGTGCCCGTTTATCTCGTCGCCCGTCGGGTAGCAGCCTATCTTGCGCAATTTGCGATGTAGTTCGCTGTACTTCACAACTTGTATTTAAAATTTGACGCTGCAAAAGTACGATTTATTTTACAAACTGCAAAGCAGCGCAGCAAAAAAAATTCCTCGCAACCGCCTTGGGGTTGCGAGGAATTTTTTGTAGTTTTGCGTCAACGTTCTATTATTTGATGACTTTTTTGCCGTTCACGATGTTG
>Ga0181612_170755_pt1 | contig 19054 bp, 10 predicted proteins | sample HoacroProtozoa21_FD_119630 | JGI IMG/M metagenome (GOLD analysis project Ga0181612, IMG submission 119630) | Hoatzin crop microbial communities from Cojedes, Venezuel. Combined Assembly of Gp0051906, Gp0051904, Gp0051908 | reverse complement strand
TAGACGTTATTTCCAGTTTCAGCCTTTAAAGAGAAGAGGAGCCCAAACAGGAGGCAAAACATGCAAGATTGATAGAGACTGGGTTTCTTCTGGGTGTAGGTCAGTGGCCCTGATGCAGCCTGTGGCTTTATCTTGCTCAAACCTATGGAGTATAGCCAAGCTGTACTGACAGAAGAAACTGAGTCTGTATAGTTTTTTCTAATTTATAACTTACAATAATGTAGAATACAATATATAATATAATTTGTAATAAAGGAGGCTGTAAAAAAGGAGGCTGCAAAACATTTTACCCAGTGCTGCCCTGCATCTGACTAGAAGTTCATCCAGTCAAATATGTCTCCAGTGCTGGCCATAAGTAGATGCCCGGTAAAGTGTAAAAACAGGGCAAGAATACAATACTTTCCCCTAATACTCTCCCTCTTCTCTTTTTTTTCCTTTCTCAGCCCTTTGGGGGAAAATGGCCTTCAATCTTTGGCTAACCAGTGTGGTGAACACAGAAACCTCAGAGTTTTCTAACAGCACCCATCTCATGTTTCAGTGCTTATTTGTACTTCATGACTTGCTGATTGTGCTGTGTTAGGGTTTAAACATGATAGATCAAGACTCACTTTATGAGGCACGCATCTGCATAGAGTGAAGGATAACTATTGCCTTTAAATTTAAATCTCTGGTTTAACTAGACAGGACAAATTGGAAGGGAAAAAGGGTACACATCATGGTCTTTGATGCTCTAAATCATGCACTAATTATAAATATATTCCTAAAGTCATTTCCAGTCTGTTAGATAGAATATTGCTGCAGAGCCAAGGCAGCAGAACCCTTCATAGCAATTTGAAGCTCAAGGAAATTTCCACTGCCAGAGCACTCGACCCTTTTTACAGGGAACAGAGAGAAAGCATTTGCTTGCTCTGGGGGAGAGTGGAGCATGCTGGTGGAGTAGGCTGCACATCCCTGGCCAGATGCTGCCACAGACCTCCCAGTCAGTAGAGAAAGGGATCCTTCCAAGCCATAGATCATGTCTAAGGCAACTCTCGGGCATCAGGAGAAGGGAGAGACTGTATTGCACCCATCCTGCTAAAGTCAGCCTTATCCCTGCTAAGAAGAGAAGCAGGATTTTGGAAGGGTCATGGGGGTAGAAGTGATTTTAGGGCTTGAATTTTCAGAGGAGTCTAAAATAACTGAAGTAATGTGCTAGCAGCAGGTTCATATTCATCAGCAGAGACAGCATAAATTTATTTACATCTTGCTTTTACCTGCCCAGGATGGGGCCACATTTCTTGTTGATAAATGCAATCTAAAGTGCTTCAATTACATCATGCTTATTTTAGAAACTCAGAAAAGAATTCCTGTCTTTATTGAAAGAACTACTTGACTGTGTTGCCCACAGATATCCACAGCATGGCTGCATACTTGAGAGGTAGCTCAGTTACTTTCTCAGGCAATCAAGTAATTTGTTCTTCATCAACTGGAGTTTATATATTAATGAATAGACTCCCGGCTGTTAAGAAGTTCTCTCATTTGGGTACTATCTAAAGGATAACAATTTGCAGATGAGCTCTGGCCCATGAAAAGCCCAAGAAGAGTGATTCTTTATCCTTCAGGGCAAGAGTACAGGCTAATCAGTACAACCCTCAGCTATTTAATTGGGATAAAAGGGCTGATATAATTATGGTCCTCTTTCTATTTATGTAAGAATCTCAAAAGTGTTACTAGGAAATTATGAATCTGTCCTGGATGAGAAGAAGTAATTGATCTGTATGCAGCTACCTAGAAATGACATACAGAATTGAATGAAAATGTCTGAGCTCTTAGAAAAAGAAAGACAACTTTCTAAAATATATTGCTAGTCAAATTGTGTTCTGTTCTGTGTTAATGAAAAGAGACAGAATAAAGAGCAGAGTCACAATTTTTCCACGTACTTTCATGGTTTTCTTATGATTTGTCTTCTGTTCTTATTTTTCTGCCTGTACAGATACCCAAACTATAACGTCTCCCTTCTGCATCAAAGGGATTTAATGAAGGACTGCCCTGATCTTTCTTCCTTTCATCTGTCTCTCCTTGCTTCTCCGTGTTTTCTCTGTAGCTACAAGTGGATGTTACCCAGTGACAGCAAAGGCATTTGAGAAGGAGTGTCTTTGCTCTGCTGAGGGGCCTTGCAGCTGACAAGCACGATGCTAAAATTGGATCCTGCAGATCAGCAGGAGGGTGGCCTGTGCATGGGTTCGTGCATAGCTCCATAGGGGCTCTCTAGGGTATCGTTTATATAACCTTAACAATTGCTTAATTTGCCTCCAGCTCTTAACAGTTAGTCATGCAGTTGAAGATATCAGATAATTAAATACCACAAAGTACAAACATCAGTGTTTATCCAGTACAAGTATGGTAGGCTTTACTAGAGGCAGTCAAGTGGCAGAACTCCTGTTCCACGGGAAGGTCCAAAATTAAGGAAAATAAATTATGCCTTCTTAGAATGCATATTAGAACCCCTCTGCTCATGCCTTTAAATTAATTTTTTTAAATTCATTGAATCTGGAGGCTCTGTCTTGTAGGTTCCCAAATCCCAGGACTTCCACATCTTTTAGCTGTTTGTACCAGAGTGAGTCCTGAGAAGCCAGGAGGAGGGTCTCCCAGGGCCTGAAGACTCAGAGCCTGGGCATAAGCTGAGTTCTCAAAGGTCTCGGGTTTCCTGCTGCTCAGCCGGAAGACCAAATGTGACATGTAGCTTTCGGGTTCAGTGTGGCCCTGCTACTTCCACAAAGCCGGTGGGTCTGGAAATGGCAGGGGCTGGAATGGCTGACAGAGAGGAGGCTGTACAGTGCAACTTCTTTGGAGCCGTGGGTCCTCCCACGGGCCTCACCGCCAGGTCAGCTGCTGGGCTTCCTGGCTGGCCTTATTTCTGAAGTTCAGTGAAACCCTGTTCTTTGAGAAATATTTTTTTCTTTTGAAAAGCTGGCAAAAAATGCCCGCAAAAGTCCCGTTTTTCTGGAAAGTTTTCAACCAGCCTTAAAGCGCTGCACAACCCATAGTCAAGCTGGGTTTGTTTTAACATTCTGGATTAAGTCTGCATATGCTACTTCCATATTTGATGCCTGACGAGGGATGCAGGTTTCTGCAGGTATTGAAATATGGACCCAGGGTGATTCCAGTCCAGCAGGAAATTAATGTGCCTTTTAGGATGCTGACAAATGATGCATATCTAATAATCAGTTCTGAACGCTACATGACACACACACGTCTCAGATACTGTGGTTCTCTATTCCTGTGGATGAAGGTCCACTCCTTTTTACTCTGTCAATAGAAAACCCCTGAGAATGTTGCCAAGCACAAATTCCATTGCTTAACATGTATGATCAAGATCTGTTTCTGTTTCAGAGCTATGCTAAACTTTCCACATTCCCATCAATGGGAACAGCCTAATACGTCGCTAAGTTTTAGACTACTATAGTATGCAGTGGTAAATCCTTAAGTACGAATACATGAAACAGGGTATTCTTTCACAAGTGAAAAGTAGTACAGAAGACTAGGGTGATATTGAAACCTTCTTAAAAATTGCACTTGTCACTAACTTTTGTACTGAGAGCCAAATCTTGCAAGACACGAAGTCCTGCAAATCTGGGAGCTGACACTGCTCAGCAGCTTACCGGAGGCAAGCACAAAGCTACAGAAACAAAACTCTTGTTTTTGGAGAATGATCTGCTCACAGCAGCAACTGCTTAGCTGTATGCTTTCATCTATTTCATTGTACATCATTCAAAATATTCAGAAAGAGTCTGTCTTATGTCTTCTGTGAATGCCATTAGCAGTCATGTTGTATCTGTGCATTATTATTATTAGCCAAGACATAAAAAAACATCTCTCTCTTCTCTAACTTCCATTCAGCACTTTTACTGTCACCTTTTTAGGTGCTGTGGTTTATATTCAATAGAAACCATCCCCTGTGGAGCGTTTCAGTATCTATCTGTCTGCTATAAGAAAGATCTGATTTTTCTTCCATATAATTTACAGCCTAGGTCTCCTGTTAAAGAACTGCGCATTGATGTGAAATAGCAAAGTGTCACACTTACTGATTGAATTGTTTTATTATAATCCAGTGAGATTAAAGCAGTATGGCACAAATGAAAGTGACTGCTGCAGCATTTGTGTAGGGAGACAGATTCAGGTATTGTGGAAATGCAGAAAATACGAAGAAACTGAAGAGACTGTGTTGACAACAAAACACATCATTAAACAGAAATGAGCTTCTGCTAGATCTGGGACTTGTTCCCTTACCTAATGACTGACAAGATCAGGGCTTAATTTATAGTTGGATAGGTAACTGCTGAGTGTGCGGTATAGATTCCCTGGTGTGTCTTATACAGGTTTAACAGTGGTGGTCAGAAATTCTGACAGATTTAGGGAAGTCATCCTTTCTGAAATGATCCCAAAACACAGCAGCTTATGTTACTGTCCCTGAGTTTAAGCAGAGATGAGGCAGAAGCTCTGCTCTCTCTCAGTTTGCTATGGCCCAAATGAAAAGCTCCACAGAAATTAACACCATTCCTTCAAAGGCTATATACTACTTGTTTTCATTCTAAAAAAAGGCAAAAATAACAGCATCTGCACAGCTGCTGAATTATTTTAGTAATAGTTCTAAGGTATGTTTTTACAAAGTCTGCATGTAAAGCCAACAGGACTTAAACTTGTGATAAAGAGCATTGACAAATGAGTACTTTTAAGAGACTGTACCCTTCAGATTCAGAAACTCCATCAGAGAGTTCCGGTGTTTCACTATCAGACACTTTGCTCTGGAAAAGGGTATTCATCATTCAAGGCCTGATCTTGAAGTTAACTGGAGTATGTTTCTAGTGGCATCACCTTGGATATGCTCTGGCTCTGTGTGTGATATTGGACCACCACAATGAATCACAGTAACTTGAACACAGTAGGTTTTATATTATCAACTCATTGGTTCTCAAAATACCTCTTGCCAAAATCATTTCATTGTATGGCTTTCTGTGGGGATACACACTGTTCCTAGAATCTTTTCAGGCTCCGTAAGTCAAAAATGGTTGCAGCTACAGAAACTTGCAGTGTTTCTTCCCATGAGAAAGAAAATTCCACATGTTAGATATTTAAATACAGATGCAAATAGATGTCCTGAGGTTTAGGCACTGGTCTGGTACTCAGAAAATCGGGTTTCATATCTCTGCCACTAACTATCTTGATCTTGTTACAATGAACAAATCACTTAATCTTTTTCAACCTCTGAAATTAAGACAATGCTTTTTTTCCCTGCCTGCTATTTATCTGGTTTGCCAACTTCAGTTGTAAAATCTTTGGGTATGCTAATGAGTGACTGACTGTACAGAGCCTGGGACAGTGATCTGATTGAGACTTCAGGAAGTCACCAAACAGCAGCAACATTATTGCATGAGTTAACTGCTGTAAATGCACATGTAAAGGACTGGGTACTTAAAGATCTACCATTATTGTGGCTGTGTTCAATCACAACACCTTTTAGTGCCTGCATCATGTGTTACATATAGCATGCACATGTTAAATCTCTTTGGGTCAAACAATTACAAGTTTTGATACATGCTTATTCCATTTTTATCTGACCTCACTCAGAGCAGTTTCCCATTGATGTTTTCCACTTCAAATCATAGTGGAGTAATTGTTGAGCTAAAATGTTAGGATTAGACACAAGAAAATAAAGAATTACTCTCTGTTCTGGAGTTGCACATGACTGAGAGCTCTTTTCAGTATAGTATCCTTCTATCTCTCATGCCTTTCACAGATGTCTGACATAAAAAAGATAAAGCCAAAAGAAGTAAGGATTTAGCCAGACATCATAATTTATATTTCAAAAGAACTTAAAGAACCAAAATGATTATTAGCAATATACAGTGAGATGTAGCTAAATGAATTTGCTTTTAAGTCTTTAGCCAGTATATATGAAGCTATGATAAAGTTCCACTAATTTTCCAAACATGAATGAAAATGCTTTGGGAATATATCTAAATAAATAAAATTTAAAAAAATAATCAAATGTTTTGGCGTGTTACCTTGGATTTGAGAGCAGTAACTTCCTTTGTCCATATCCTGTTGTGACTATAGAAAGATGTTTTGAAAAGATAAAAAAAGCTGACCTTTTGATTATTTTATTAACTTAGGGACCCATGACAATTAGAAATATGAGCACAGAAGAAAAGCAATAACATTTACCCATCTCCCATTTATTTCATTGTGTTTGTATTTTAAGCCTGTGGTCTGAGGTGGCACACTTTGACTCAAAAAAGCACTGCTCATAATCTTTCCAGCTTTTATTTTCTCAGAACACTGCTATAATACTCTGTTACCTGCATACTTTTAACTTCAAGAAGGCTGTCCCAGACAGGTGATTTTGTCAAAAACTAAGCTACCAGTGGTGAGGCCTGAATTTCAGAACTGGTTGAGGAATGCACTCTGAAAAAACAGGCTCTTAGTGAAGTGTTGCCAAATCAAGATCCAAAACCTGTAATCACTTGCTAAATTCTCTGCCCTTAGGTTTTGGCTATAGCTGTATAAACACAAGGTTTGTGAAGTTGCGGGAATGCCTTTGAAGCCAAAAATTATCCTGAAATATGTGTATGAGAACAAAAGTAAAGGTTTAATTGTTTAAGAGTCAGACACTCCTGGTTCCTTCCCTCAAATTACAATGTTGCCTTGAAACCAAAGAAAGAATTGCATTCATTTTTCTAGTTCTGATGGCACTTGGCATATCCTTTGACATTCAGGATCATCTCTAAGGAGATGCTTCCTTTGCAACTCACAAATCTAACCAGTCAAATATAAGTTCATAATTAAGCGTCTTCTGCTGGTAGACAACCCTTGGGAACGTAAAGCTACTGAGCTTTGGGCTCCTGTATGCCAGTTGGCTTATCTGCTTCAGAAACATGGACTTTTAAGCGTGGGTTTAAAGTGATAAGATTTATCTGGTGGAGAAGATTATGCATGTGCATTGCATTGGTGACTGGCTTGCTTCACGTTAATGAGGAATAGGTTTAAGCTGAACCAAAAGAAGTTTTTTAACTGGAGAAAGTCTATTTAAATAATAGTTCAAATTATTGCTGGAACTTTTGCCTACAGATAAATTATTTCACTAAGTTAAAAGTAACTTTAAAATAAGGACTGAAGTTTAGTCTCCATGATCAGGCTTGCAAATTAAGGTATCAGCTTCTTCTTGATTTTAGTGAGAGTTAGAAACATGATTGTGTTGAAAACCATACCGCTGGACAGGTAGGGACTGAAATCTTCTGGATTTCCCTTTAATCTATGTGCCTATCTGACTCCTGTAAATAAGTGGCTTTTGAAATTGAGACTTCTCCTGTTCAGCTATTAAGGGATACAGTAAAATTTACCCTGTAACTGATCTGAGATGAATTTCACTGTCAGCAGTGGAACATATCTTCATAAAATGGGTGGAATTTTGTGTATTTGGAATTTATGTTCTTGCAACTTGCCCTTAATTTTAAATGAGAGGTGGTTTGTTTGCCTGTTTTTCTGTGTTGGGCCTGTTTTTTCTCGGTCTGTCTTCTGTGATGTGACCCTATACTATTTCGTAGATTATCTATAGAAAATCTTTAATGTTGTGCTTTTTCTCCACTGCTTCACTTGGGCACAAGCAGCACAGTAGCATACTGAGATGCTCCTTCTTTTGCCTTGAAGATTTATGTTTAGCAGAGTCGATCTTTCAGATTGCAAAATAGGCGACATTTGCGCAATGCCATGGCTCATTTTTGTGGCCTGCAGAAAATTGCCTTGTAGATGCTGTTGTAACAGGGAATTTTGTCTCAAGAGTATGTGGTCCAAAGGATCCTGCTAATTGGTAGGGATTAAAACAAACAGAAGTAATATTGCAGGGAAAGTAAAAACGAAAGTGCCAGCACTTTCATACCTGTATCAGTTGTAGCGTAGCATTCTGGCCAGGAGATGACTCTTCTGTAATCTCCATAGGACCCACAGAAAGATAATCTTAATGCTTTCGTAATAAGTAACCAACACATTTTTCTTCCCTACCAAGGGTCCCATATAGCCATGGTGCCTACATACTCTATGATCGGACATTTCAGAGGACACATGAGTCTCAAAAGTAGCCGTAAGTATTCAAATTATTATTTGAGAGGTGCATATGTGCTCCAATTTTGGAATAACAGCTTGAATAATATAAGATTATTAAAAATGCATATTTATTATTGAAAAAATATAAAATAGATAAGTGCTTCTAATATCTGCTATTATAAAAATCTCACCTTCTTAATTCAGGCAAGCAGCTTTTCTGGTCAGGATCTTTGCCAAGCACCTGTAGAAGAATAGCTAGAAACCTGTTCTGCCTGAAGATTCCCTTCTCAGAAACGATGTTCCACTATAACTTCTCTGCAGATCCAAATAGTTCCAGTCCTTAATTAGATGCTGGCAAACACACCACCACCACTAGCACCATCACCCACCATTTTTGTCCTGTTTGTGCTTTGTCCCTCCCTTGATGAAGCCCAGCTGCAGTCGGCGGCATTGCACTCCCTGCACATAGGCAGTGCTGCATTTCAGGGCCCACAGGGTATTATCCTTCCATCCTCCTCTTCCCACCTTTCCAGAGCAACCCCAGAGGACTTAGGGGAGGTCACCTATTGTGGCCCCACCTCAGCAGTCTGCCGTACTGGTTTCCTGTATAAAGTGATATATATATATATATATTTTCCAAAGGGAACAGAAGCAGAGACACCTCTGTCAGGTGCTCAGAGCAGAAGCCAAAGCTCAGTGCCTGCCAGTGCTTCCTGTAGCTGAAAATATGCAGAAATACTTACCCAGAAGGTGAGCAGCTTGAGATGACTATGCAGCTGCACTGAAGTAAGAGGATCTGCAGAACATTTGTCAGCTACTGACTGGGCCACTCTGCTGAGAGATTGTCTCACTAGTTACTGTACTATCTGCAGTGAAGCGAGCACTGTGGCCATAGCCATAGGCAAATGTTCTCTCTTGTTAAGTATGATGCAAACACAGAGCAAAGAGGTGATTTCTCTCTCCTAAAAATTTAGGCTCTAAATACAAGATGACAAAATAGACAGATACAAGCAGATGCAGGACCGTAACGGTGAACTACTGCTTATGGTATGAGATAGGTCTTCCCTTGCAATGCTAGATAAATACTTCTATCAGTTTACAAAAGGCAAAGCCAAGGATGTTGCAGAGATGGTTCCTGCTTGCCGGTAATGTGAAGGGTAGAGAAGAATTTGGTATTTCCACGTTTTTGAGGAACAGTTTTTGTTTGTTGAGTGTAAGTGCATGTAGTTTTGTCCCCATGTGGTGACATTTCCATTTGTAGGAATTAGCAGTTAGCACTGGTATAAAGACAAACTATTTGCAGTATAGAAGCACTGCAGTTATACTAGTCTTTTAAAGAGTAAAATAGTTGACCTGTTCTTGAAAACATGCTTTTGCTCCTGTAAGAGGCAAAAAGTAGTGGCTTTGAATTAGCTGTCTGGTGAGGGACAAAGTCACCTCTCGTGTTTTTCAGAAGCATATTTTTGTTTTTCAGCTACATGGAAAAGACATGTTTTATCACCGTCACTGTGTATCAGTCAAACTTTAAAACTGCTACAACTGGATTTATGATATGATATTATACCTCTAGACATGATATATTCTCCAGACATGGTTTGCAGAAGTAATCTCTTGCAATTCAATCAGTGGGAACTAGGTAAATTAGTCATCGTACAACTATACATTCAAGACCATAATAAATTACTAGGAAAGTCATTACAGAATAGGAAATAAAAAGAGTCAGTGTTGAGAGAGTTGTCACTGTTCTTTATTGCTCATTCTTGGATCTGTGTTTCCTGGAGATCTTTCCTCATATATAGAAGCAAGATGTAAATGTCTTGGAAGTACGATAGCACTCGGAGTTTCAAAAGCAGGCGACTTTCAGTATGTAGATCTGTGCTCATATGTAGAAAATGTTGAAACTCTGAAATGTTGAAAACTTGGATAAAGCCATTTACTAAATGTTGCAGGTAAATGAGATCTATGTAAGACAGCAGAAAATACAGAAGTTTGATTCTGTTTGAACACGGGCTTGAGAACTCTGCCTGTCTTTATAGCACACAAAAGGGCTATTTCAATTTGACCTGACGTGTGTTTGGCCCAACAACAAAGCCTCATAACAGGGCTATTAAAAATTCCTGGAAGACTTCTATTTAACTTTTCCCTCAATTTGAAGTTATTCAAAGATGTGAAAGAAAACAAAAGAAACATCTGATAAAAAGTGTGAACTTTCCAGTGAGCTCAAATAAAATCACCCTCTTCAGGGGTGGGGAATACTTAGAAGGGAACCCACTAAATCTTCCGATTTTTTTTTTTTTTTGTGCTTAAAACATCTTTGAGGAATAGATGTGTTTTTTCATGTCCTTTTCGGAGAGATTAGACACAAAAAGACAAAGTAACTTGCCAAAGTTCAACAGAAAGTCTCTGGCAAAGAAAAGAATTGGCTTTTTTTTCCCTTACGCAGGAATAACCACAATGCTGCTTATTGCACAATCTTCATAATTTTCTGGACACAGGATAAAGTTAGATTTTATGAAAGACAAAAAATTAGATTAAACTACTAGTGCCTTGTATATCTTCAGCATTTCAAATTTGGGGCGGTAATTCATTTTGAGAAGAATGTTCTTTTTATAAATGGATTTTCCATCCCTTTTTTATCCTTGGATATTGTTTGGATTATCAGATTGTTCTTCTGTGGTGCTGTCTTTTTCACTGCATGTATTGACAGCAGGCTGTCAGTGCCAATTGGGGAAAGATTTGGGGTACTTCCCGAAATACTGTTTCTTTTCCTTAGTGACAAAAGGCTCAAACTGCTGTGATTTGAGGCATTTCCATTCCTTGAACTCAGTAGAGCTGCCCCACTTTACACCAGCTAGGGATGGTGCTGGATATTACTGAGGAGCTTGTTCCAGTTGCTTTTGTGGGCAGGAGGTTACAGCACAATTGGCAAAATTAATGAAAATAATTGTGTTTTTGAAGCTTTGGAAGTGAATAACTACTGATCTCAAGCAGATAAAAACTTTGAAACAGAATAGTACTGATTTTAACTATTTGATTTCTTTAGTGTGGTACTGACACCCATGAGTGGTTTCCCTGATTGAAGTTGGACACGTGGTAAATGCTCATGATTAGAAATTTTGTGAGCTTTATATTTGTCTGCTTTAAGTATCGGATTTCATTGTGGTACCTGTGCTACTTCTGCTAAATTTCATTAAGACGAGATAAATGCAGTTTGGGCATAATTTTGCAGGAATTTCTCCATCTCTTTATAGCAAACTTAAAGTCATTATTTCTGTTGATGTCTCTGCACCTGTTTGTCGTCGTGTAAGCTCTCTGGCTGTGCCTGTGTGTTTGATGAACAATCAGAACAGATGGTCCTGGAGCTTGAAGGAACACCACCTTTGGGTGGCTGGTCATGTTGGGATGTGATGCTGCTCCTGGACAGGCTGTTGAAAGCAGATCTTCACGCCAGTGCCCACCTGGCCGGCTTTTAGTCACTTGCAGGAGTACGTTAGTACATAATACCAAATGAAGCAACAAATATGGCATTAGGTGTTTTGTCCTGCTCTTTCTTAGGGTGCTTGTTCAAAAGACAACACAATAAATTTAATGTAGTCAAACTCCAACTCCTTGGCAGTGAAAAACGTTTTCTAGCACTGTCGTAATTGCTAGGCAAGAGATTTAGACAAGAAAAAGCAACACTGCAAGAAAGCAGCCAAACCAAGGTTAGAAGGATTGATTCCCAGACTCTCAACCCAGCGTCTCCTATTCTTTCAAAATACAATAAAAACTTTGAAACTAAGTCGTTACACTGGGGACGTGAACAATGAAGCAATAATTTACTCATTGTGCCAAATCTGAATAGGTTGGATGGGCTGATTATCTCACTGTAAGTGCTGTGCTGAATCTGTGGATGAAAGGCCAAAGGCATGTTAGATTTCTGGTCTCCACTATTCTGTTTATTTTTTGGTATTATTTGCTAGCAGCTTCCCGTCTACAAGTCCTCTCTGATGATTTGAGAAGGAATCCAGAAATAATATTTTTGTTCAGAAACAGGTTGAAATACAACAATCTGTATCTCAGCTGCAATACCAGGTTAAAATTTAGAACGAGTAAATGCTTATCCGCTTCTTGACTCTTTTTCTGGGCAAATTCTTCCTAATTTGAGAAGTCTTGTGAGTTAGAGATTCAGAGGAGTGTCATGGTCAGTCTGTGCTTAACACATTTCGGTTCTACATCCTGGCTCCTTTTCTGGGCCCACTTCTGTCTTTGCATATATGCAGTCCATTTTCGTCACTACAGAGTGCTAGAGTTAGACCTGGTATTACCAAGAGGCAAGATATTAATATATAGTTTTTTACAGTACTTTGTCCTACTCCCTAGTATTAAATTTTTCAAAATGTAAATGCTTTTTATTATATCAGATATTAAACAGTCAGATCCTCTATTATTCTCCAGAGTTCTACAGTATCCAAGACTCATACATTACTTATTGCAAGCCATAATTCTCTGGTATTCAAAACGATGCAAAATGAGAATAACTTACCACTTTTTCATGTTATATTTTGTGTTACACTTACTTTTTGAAAGATATGAATGAATATTGACTTGATTTTATTGCGAGTGGGAGAGTATAAATACTGAAATGTTTTCAGAGCCATTGTTGCCTAAGAGATTTCTTGCCCTGTTGAATGAACTAAGATTTTTCCCTCTTGCAGCTCTTTCTCCTGGCCCTTCCTGCAGGCTGTCCAACCAGTACATCATTCAAGATCACATGGCCGCTCACTACAAGAAACTGATGTCTGCCAAAGGTATGTACAGTCTTTAATGATGACAATACCAATGTAGCTGAAAGGTGAAATCATTTTTTTTTGTGCTTAAAACATCTTTGAGGAATAGATGTGTTTTTTCATGTCCTTTTCAGAGAGATTAGACACAGAAGGACAAAGTAACTTGCCAAAGTTCAACAGAAAGTCTCTGGCAAAGAAAAGAATTGGCTTTTTTTTCCCTTACGCAGGAATAACCACAATGCTGCTTATTGCAGCTGCTGGTTGCCCTTAGTGTTGGCTAGCTGCTGAATTTCTTCCCCTTTATTTCCTCCCTCTCCCTGTCACTAATTCAACAGGTGTAGAAAGATTCAAAAGTGAGGCATAACATGGTGTGCCCTAGAAGAGGAGATATGTAGAACACTTGAGTGGAACTGTCACCTTGTTTTCAGAGAAGCAATACTAACTGTTGAGAGACTTAAATTCTACAGAAGTCAAACCGTTCCACAAAATGACATGTTCATGTTAGGAAGGGAAACACTATCTAATTTGCTTAATAATGGTTTCTGTTTAGATGTATATGGCAGTTGACTAAAAGGAAAGGTAAAACGAGAACTAGGGCAGGTATTTATTTACTTGAGAGAAACCACTGAGGAGTAACACTGAGGTTACAGTTTTTGATATTTAGAAAGTTACTGTATCAGTCCTAAATAACCTAGAGAAAAGTTCTATTAGCATGCAGTCATGTTTGAGAGGGCTCTTCAAATACTCTCTCTCTCCTATAAATAGCTGCAGACTGCTAGAAACAGAATTTGGAATAAAAAAATGTCCTCCATCTGTTGTCTGGAGATGTGTAAACTTCCTGGTGCTTCAGGTGCAGATGAAAACAGCTGGAGTTGAATGGCCATAGCTGTAGTTAGGTTACTGCAAGACTTCCAGTCCTTGGCTCCCAAGGCTTTTTAACCAAACAGTTCACTGATAACATACAGCAAGCTTTATAATAACAAATAGCTGGTGAATAATAGATGAGACTGCTGCTGCATTTTTTGCCAGGAGACTAATCCTTTCATCCATTTGCAGTGCCAAGTGCTTTATTTTAAACTACCTAGCTCAAAACTAGCGCATCTTGTCATCATGGTATTAGAACCACTCTTTCAAAGTTTCATGACCTCCACCGTGCCACAGTTCATGACCATCCCACTCACATTGTGAGCTGGAGGCTGGATTGCTGCTGCATGCTGCTGTACTTAAGCGACCTTTGCTTTTACATGGCTAATCTTGCAGAAACAGTGAACTCTAAGGACTGTAGAATTCACATCCTAGTGCATTGCTCATAAATATACAGAAGCATCAGGACTAATTAGGAGCAGCAAAGACTGCCGTATATAATTGAAATTTGTTATGATCTCAACTGCTGAAGCCTGCATAGGGGAGCAAAGATAAAAAAATACAAGGAAGAAAACAAAGATGTTTTGCGGTCTTTTTGCCTGTTACATTCTTCAAACTCAGAAGAAAATACACAGAAGATATTCTTGGCACAGAAGGAGCCAAGTGCTTTGTTCCCAAGCAGGTTTCAATTTTGTCTTTTTCAAATATCAGTCCTGCTTGTCTGTAGCAGAATTCAGTCAAGCTGGAAAGATCTTCTCACAGTACGTGCTAATCAAAATTTCCAGTGGCTAAAATTTCTGACGTTATAGTTCTCAAAAGTCATACTTAGAGCATACTAGAGTAGGAACCTTTAATATTAAAGCATTTACTTTACTTATTGTAGTGCTTCATCATTCCTACAGGTTTTCTATTGTAAAGCTAAACTTTTGCATACATATGAAAAACTTCAGTACTGCAAGGATATTAAGGTTCTCTTCTGTACATACCTTGATGCTCTGAAGTGTTGACTTGCCACATGTTCTGTACATCTGTAGAGATTATAGGATTTTGTGCCTTTGAAAAATCTGGTTCAGGGTTGTCTGAAGGCCTTCTCCACTATCCTAAATATTCTCCAAACTTTTTGAAATACAACTGCTTTTTTAAATACAACCCATCTGGCCTCACTCCAGACAGTAGCTAGCCCTGCATGCCTGAAACGCCGTTTAGAGCACTCATACAAACTCCAATTTGAAGTGGCATTTGGCAGTAATCACAAAAGTGTCTTGGATGGAAATGGAGTTGGTGTCCTTCAAATGAAGCTGGAATATCGAACTTCTCCTAGGTGATTGCTTTTCCCTCCACAGTCAAAAACAGTATTTTGCTGTATACCTCAGCTATATCCAAGTACATGCAATCGGACATACAGCTCCATTAACTTCCACGCCATCTCCTGTATGGATGCATGTCTTAATGAAGAATTTTCAGCAGTAGAGTGATAGGGTTTGTTTCCTTGAAGCTCACTTGATTTAACCTTTTACAACGAAAACCAAATGACTGAGTAACAGAAAAAGCTGCGTACAAAACTGCCTATGTAATTGTATAATCAAATAACTCCTGTTGCTAGAAAGAAGAACTAATGACCCTGAGCCTAGGGACAACCTGAATCTCATGCTTAGAGCATCATTTGGCTGCTTCCCCTGGCTGATAGCAGCTGTACTGCTCATCCCTGAAATATAAACTTTCTGGGTAGCAGTAGATGCCAATATAAAATGAATACAGCTTTTCTTAAATTGTAAACTAAAATCAAGGTTAATAAATGTAGCAGTAATGGCTCTTATTTCTATACCTAAGGAAAGATGGGCAGACACCAGAAAATTCAGATCCATGTTTGATACTGAACCAACACTGCTGAGGCACTTCTCTCATGCTTTTACCTGGATAAAAACAAGAGGCCAAAACCTCAGTTGGTGTAATTGTAGTTTTGTGTAATGCAACTAGCTTCACTACCCTTAAGCTATGTCACCTTTTGAGAGCTAACCATTGGCCCAGATAATAACAGGAAACAGGAAGAAACAATGGGATTTGGTGTTTTGTAGATGCGTATTATTAATAATGCTTATATTATGCAGACTGGTACCACATTCCCAGAGGGAATTCAACACCTTCGGATGATCAGTTTCATCTCTACCCATTTTTGTCTGATTATTTGCCATGTTAGTGTTTCATTAGACTGAACCTTCTTTTTGTTAATACAGCTGCTGTCGATTCGTCTGCACCGAAGAGTTTGCATACCAGTGTTAAATGTGAGTAGTTCTTTTTTGTTTTCAAAATAGGTCTGGCTCCATTTGTTTGGTTTCAAAATACTTGTCTTCTTTTATGATGAAGGTGTTCTGAAGAGGCATTTACGTGTCGAAAATATGCGTCATTGTGGTGAAGATAATAGTATCTAGTATCTAATATCTAGTCTAGTATCTAACTTAACAGCTACATCTAGCACTTCGTTCATGTTGTCACAGATACATGCTAACATGCAGACCATGGGACTCTCTGATATATATACTTTAAGCAACATAGAATCATACAGTGCTTTGGGTTAAAAGGGACCTTTAGAGGTCATCTAGCCCAACCCCCCTGCAGTGAGCAGGGACATCTTCCACTAGATCAGGTTGCTCAGAGCCCCGTCCAACCTGGCCTTTAATGTTGCTAGGGATGGGGCCTCCACTACCTCTCTGGGCAACCTGTGCCAGTGTTTTGCCACCCTCGTTGCAAAAAATTTCTTTCTTCTATCTAGTCTAAATCTACCCTCCCTTAGTGTAAAAGTATTACTCCTTGAATAATGTAACCAGTACAAGGTTGTTGGAGGCAAGAATTGCCTTAGTTTTTGAGTCTAAACTGAGACCACTGGCCCTTCGAATTCCTTGCTAATCCACACTGTATTTTTCATTTCCTTTGCTTCGTGTATCTCCGGGCATCAGGCATACTACAGTTACAACAGGTTTTGAGGAATGAATGGGGGTTTGGCACTGCAGCTTAACGCCACCTCTTGGCTGAAGCCTGCAGTACCCAACGGGTAGGCAGGGTCTCTCCTTTTTTGAAAGGAAGATTGATGAAAAGCAATACATTCATCGCTTTGCCTGGAAACAGAGCATTCGCTTTGGAAGTTTTCTTCGTTCACCAGGCTGTGAGGCATGTGCTGCTTCTCTGTTTGATAGTTACATACATGGGAGCACACACCCTTTCTACATAGAACACCTCCCCACCCCCCCATTTTAACATTAAAAAGCTGGAAAAATGAAAGCTGCTATTTTTTCACAGTGCATGCATAGTGAGAATCACGTATCAGAGATCTGCAGTAAATTGTTGCTCTGAGCAGGGAATAATGTACTTGGAAGCAAAGACAGCTCAAAGGCAATGGTGAGATGCAGTTGTCCAAGCAAGATACACACAAGCCAAGAAGGCAAACGTGACTCTTGCCTGTAAAGATCCAGTAAAATTTATCATGTGAGATCTTCAGTAGAGAAGAGCAAGAGAACAAGTTCAGGATCATAACACATAACAACTGAAATTCTCTTCTCTTTGTTTTTTAACTCCTCGTGCTCAACACTTTTTCTTTTTTCAGTGCTATCTTTTATATAAAAAATTTAAAGTTAGTATTTTTGAATAATCACTTTATGAATAAACAGTGCTGCACCAACAGAAAGAAATGTCACAGAAAGCTTTCCAAGAATGTTAGTTTGACGGAGAGATGATGCTGACACAGAAGTGCATGAGGAGTAGAATGTCACCTACTTGAGATCAAGATGACATAGAATTTGTTCAGCTACCTGCATTAGCTACAATCGTAAGTTTTCCTAGATGATGTATCTGAGGGAAACATTATCTGTGTTTCTTATAATGCTTTCTTAGGAATGTATCTCTCTTGCACAGCTAAGCAGGACTGCACAGTTGTGTGGAGTTTCTGTTACTTTAGAAGCCCACATGAGTATGAGGCTCCACATGCACAAAGCCATAACATGAGATTCTCAGTCAGAGAAAGTGAGGACCCAATATCATTTTTGTCAGTAGCCCAGTAGCCCACTGGTGAAATGCAAATCACCTTTGTTGTTTAATATTTATCTTCACTAAAAGATACTACATATCAGCCAAGTTTTTTTCTGACAGGTTAGCTCCAGAAATGTCTGTCTTGGCAAAAGAAGTTCCGTCCCTTGAAGGACAAAACTCAAGATTTAGAACTCACAATGAAAAGGTGCATCAGACATTATGTCTTCTGAACTGTTAAGTAGGGCAGTAGCACAATGGAGGTACAGTTGCTGTTAATGGGGTTGATGTGCAAATCCTTTGAGCAGTGTAAAATGCCTTTATGCCTACAAAAACAGGCTTCTATTTATCATTTGTATATTCAAAGACACAAAATAAATGAAGGCTGTTTTGCCAGCCTACTAGAATAATAGGAGGACAAAACTAATTTTCTGCTTAGTACAAGATTACAGCATTTTCTTCTTTTCATGTAAAATTTTCTCCCACAACAATCTCCCAATACTGCTATTATGAGTTACCAAGTGTGGCGTGCTTCTACAACCTTGAAATTTATCAGAACTTTGACAGATGCACATTCTGATGCAGTACAATTTCTTACCTGTTCTCAATCCATACACTCAAATAGGGATAACCTTGCTTTCCAAATGTGTGATCTGTGTTGGACAGCACATGTTTCAATGCTAGGCTCGAAAATTCAGGTCAGTAGTGATGCAGACGTATGCAAACCTATTAAAACAAAGAGAAAAACTCAAACAGCCACAAATATTGGTTCTGAAAAGAAGAAAATACAGCGTGCAGTGCTTTGTTTCATTTTAAGAATCCAGATAAAACACTGTAAATAATTAGCTTTTTTTGACAATCTGAAAAAGCACCATTTCACAAGCTCTCTGTACTGTTGCACTTCAGATTAAGAACTGTATAGACAAAGTGGGAAATGTGCAATGTATAGGACTTCCTCCTGAATGTCTTCAGGTATATCTTGGATTTTCAATTCTAGGGTTTAGAAGGCCACTGTTTTAAATCTGGTGCTTCATTTGGCTTTTTGCTGTTCTACATTTCATGAAGTTACTAGTGTTGCAGTTGATAAGAGTATCATTAAATTAGCTGAGTTTGTTCACATAAAAAATTCTTCTAATGACCTTTAAATATGGTTTATGAAGCATTGCAAGTGCCAGCTTTCATCAATTTGTGAGAAGAGAATAGAATAGACTGTTTCAGTTGGAAGAGACCTAGAACGATCATCTAGTCCAACTGCCTGACCACTTCAAGGCTGACCAAGTTAAAGCATGTTATTAAGGGCATTGTCCAAATACCTCCTAAACAGT
>Ga0181612_168746_pt1 | contig 19055 bp, 15 predicted proteins | sample HoacroProtozoa21_FD_119630 | JGI IMG/M metagenome (GOLD analysis project Ga0181612, IMG submission 119630) | Hoatzin crop microbial communities from Cojedes, Venezuel. Combined Assembly of Gp0051906, Gp0051904, Gp0051908 | reverse complement strand
TTCCAGAGAAGGAGACTCCACAGCCTCCCCGGGCAGCCTGTTCCAGTGCTCCGATCACATCTTTCTGTGGTAGCAAAACTACGGTCACCTGCCTAGATAATCAGCCCTTGTCTTTATTCTTCCACATGACCGGCTTACAAAGAAATCAATCATCTGATGCTTCCCTGAGTGCTTTCAAAGGTCCAGATCCTGAAAGAAGCAAATGATTTCTCAGGTCTTCTCTCAGAGAGGCCGGAAGAGAGTTGAGATAAACCTCGGCACTGCACAGGCACATCATCTAGCTCTGTTTGCTTCTGCTGTACCATAAAATTATGAGGAAGTCAATGAAAGTAGAAAAAAAATGGCTCAGCATATACAGCCCACAGAGAGGCTCTCAAGAAACCCAGTACCTACTCCTAGTTGTGCCAGAGACCTCATGGTTAACCTCACAAAGGTTGCCTCTTCTCTTCCTCCGGTCTTCAATTTATCTTACTATAAAATGATAGCACCAATCATCAGCACAATTTTTTTTTTTTTTAAACCATCACCAGTATCACAGCACCTTACAGGGATTTATTTGCTTCCTCTCACTGCGCAACACAGCCACGGGCAGAAAACACAGAGGAATTCTGTCACACACAGAGAGGCCAGTGTTAATGCTAACTACTCCTGCAGTGCTCTGCAGTGAGCTGCACTGCATGCATTTAATTGGCAATGCTCATATCTAGCTCCTTCTCAATGTTTTTTGTTCCGCAACAATCAGAATACTTCAGGGGTTGATCAGGCAAAGCTTCCATCAGTCGTGTCCTCTACTGCTGCCATTAATGACTGAGTGAGCATATCAAATTTGGGTTGAAAATCTCTCTACTTGGAGCTGAATGTGGAACTAACCTTCTGCCATAGGACTACACCAGATATTGAACTTGAGGTTGTTGGCAGGCACTAAAAGCAGAAAGTCTGAACTGGAGGCCTTACTACATGGCAGCCATCTTGCAGCAGACATATCAGCATCTTGGGTATACCAGCCACTAGAGATGTAAAATCACATGCTACAGTAACGCAGGCTACATTTTTAGTATTATTAGGCAAAATCCTGGGTCACTGATTTCTATTAATGATTAAAGAAGGAAACAGTTTCTCAAAGAGGCAATCAGTCTTGCTAAAGTACATGAGCATAAACTGAATCAGAGCTTCAGAAACTCGCTTTACATTTTATGTAAAAATAGAAAAAGTAATATATGCAATAGAGCCATTAAAATGCATGTGCATTTGTGTGCAAGTTCTCTTTCTTCTCTCCTTTCCTGCCCAGCTTGATAACTATATTGTTGATAGGAATAAAATATCAGCCTTTACTTGTACACATACCCGAGATCTTGTAAGTCATTACAACGTGTTTTTGAGATTTGCCACTTCACTGCTCTATAAAAAGCTTCCTGAAAAAGTATTAACAGATGGCCTCTTACTCTCTGAGACTGTTCGCAATACACCAGATGGCAACCTGAAAGAGAAAATTCAACTTACATTTTCAAAACTGAAAGAAATGTGACAATATCTTCACAATAAATATACAGCATGAAGGTAGCAATAAATGATCCGTTTGAAGCAAACTGGCTTGCTTTATTTAAGCAGTGAATCCAGCCCTCATTTTATAACATATTGCAGAATGCTTCATATCCAACGCTGGAAGTAATTTCTGATGCAAGCAGAAAGTTTGCTTTAAATGAGCAACAGATTTATGAGAGGCAAGGTTATTTGAAAGAGGGAAAAAATGGGCCAATAGCCTTGGGCATTAAGACTTTGTATGCTGGATCCCCGGTATCTGGTTTGTGTCTGAGAACTAGTCAGTAGGTTGCAGCGCTTTTGCTATTAATGTTAGATTAAACCCAACTTGCCAGTCAGGGTCTTGTTAGGGGAAGGTAATAACTGTTCCAGATACTTACTGCTTTCAAGCTTTCTGATTCACCTGCTAGGCAGACGGTTCTCACAAGAATTGTAGAGCTCTGCTAAATATAGTCAACTATTCCCAGTGTTGCTGGCTGTTCTTTGGGGCTGGGACTATCGTGTAGATGAATCACGACATCCTTCAGGCAGAGGGAGTAATCTCTACCCCACAATAATAAACCCCACTAAAACACAAGGACCACTGATGGGATTAGAGATGTCTTCCAGCACACATCAGGAAGCCTCAAAAGAGATCTTTGTACTTATACAGAATCAGCATGATGGGGCTTCTTTTTTGGATAAAGCTTTGAGATGACACAGCAATTTCAGTAACTTCATCTAAGTTGTGATCCTGTTCTTAATGGCAAAGCCCCAAGGGATTCTGAAGAGATTAAAACAGTTCTTAAGGGGACGACAGGTAATTTTCCAACTATCTTACACCATGGATCAGTGTAATTGTTCCTAGCAAGTTCACCTTTCACATGCAGGACACACCTGGAAAGCCCACTGACTTCTTGCTCCAAAGCCACTCCAAAGAGGTACCTAGAGACTGGCGGTGGAAGCACAAATGCCTACACCTACCTTCATGGAAGCAGAGAGTTATCTGTTGTGCCATCAGGTTTTAAGCAGAATTCCCTATTGAAGTCAATATGTCATAAGGACAAAATTGCCTGTAGGACAAATTATAAAATTACAAACTAGACAGCTGTCCTACCATCGCCCATAAAAGGAAACCATTTCTATGAAACTGCTATTTATTATTAATAATATAAAATATTTATAATGACACCAGATGTATGAAAATTGTCACAGAGAGAGTTTCCCCTCTTTGCTTTCTCATTGGCAATAAGCCCATTTTCACAAGCTATAAACAATAACAAAAATAACTCTATGGAGATAAGACAATAATAGGACTAAAGCTGAGCTTTCTGTGCAAGTCTACTACCACGTAGCTAAAAGACCTTTTTTGTTAGTTCAAGGCAGTAGACTGCATCAGCAGATTGGAGAGTTTCAGGGAAGAGGAGAAATCTGCTAAATTCCAACCCTTTAAAGACAACTGCAATAGGCCTGCAGGTTTCACCTGAAGCTGGAACAAACTGCTCACCCTAAAACAAACAAGGCTTTAGTTATCTGTTAATATTGCACAACTTTACCATTTTCTGATTAGACTATACATCCACAATGGTAAAAACTACACCGCACAAAAATTAATTCTCAGAAGAATACAGGGATAAGCAACATCCCAATTTGAATATTACTGATGGTTTTTCAGTTGTTATCCAAGTCACCAATATGATGCTTAAGTAGCAGTGTTTAAATGGTCTTTTGAATCTGACAAAATAGTCAGTGTTTTAGGATCTTGAGCTTGCCCAATTTGGAAAGTGATAGTATCAGATTCCCCCCTAGTTTTACTACTCGTTAAACTGCTGTTCATGATGTGAGCTCACCTCATCCAGTTCCCCCCTGGCACTCACCACCTTCTGGCATCAGGCCAGATTGCCACCTTCACCCTTTCCAACAACATATTAATGCACATCCCCTAATTGCACCACTGCCTCCACACAACGACTGCACTCCTTGCAAAGCCACTTGGCAAGTTCAGATACATTGCCAGGAAAGGGAATGGTGATTGCATTGCTTTCGTCTGTCATCTTCACCTGGGTGAGAAGTTCTGCAAGGCAGAAGCTGTGTCACACACTCCTTCCTGCTCTGGCACTCTAACTTCTTGGCGAACTAAATCAACACAACAAAAACAAGTGGTTTTTGCTGGGTTATCAAGCTGAACCAGCTCCCAGGAAACCAGAGGTGCACCAGCAGACGTGTGAGGGCAGAGCCAACCAGCTGTGAACAGCAGCAGGGAGGTGGGACCATCCCACCACTGGCAGGCAGCTCAGCCCCAGCAAAGCCTCCCCCTTGCAGCGGTTCGCACGGTGTCTGGCACACCCGGGCTCTTCTCCAGCCAGAGTCTCCAGACCCAACCGAGAATGGGAGATTTGAAACACTGAAAATTTTCTAGTGAAAAAACCACACAGCACCACTTAAACTAGAAACATACCTTTGCCATTTGAGTGAAACAATGCAAATCTGCTAATCCCAGTGGCTTTCACGCAGTCACACCAGCAGAGAACTTGATTTACTTTATGAAAAAGGTTAAAAAAAAAATAATTCCCATGACATTTCATTTCCCCTATTCATTCAATGATCAAATGCATGAAATGATTTTCTACCCCACAAGCTTGGGTTTCCATTTTAAAACTGATGGAATGACAGGGCATAACAGACGATGACAGCCTGTCATCTTTAAAGGATGTCTTGAACTCCACTTCTGGAGCTGGCAGGCTGCAGTGGCGTGCTTTGCCAATGTACAAGCTCAAGAAGCAGAGATGCCAGACCCTGAGATGACTGCACCGGGCTTTTAAAAGCAGTTATACTGTTCAGCCTCCAGTCAGCGATTGCTGTCTATGAAGATCTTTTTGCCTCGCTGGTGCTAAAGAGGGAGGTGCTGGTATCACACCAAATGGGCCAGGGTTACTAACCATGAGGTAGTAAATCATGAAAGTGCAAGCTGGCCACAAGAGTTCAGTTGCTGAGCGGCCTGAAGACTGCTTGGAGAGGAGAACTGAAGATAAGGACACTAGTCTTCAGCCTGATCCCAGTTCCAGTTCCAAATGCAACTATTGTTAATAATATACTGACAAAACTAAATACCAACCCTCAAATTCATCTCCATTGTCCCGCCCATAACATTTCCAAGGCATAATCATTTCTTAAAACCAGCCATTCCTAGACTAATGCATTTTGCTGCTCCAACACAAGAGGTCTCCTGTGTTTGCAGCTCACAACAGGAACCCCACTGACCTAGTTTTATGTCTTGAAGTTTTCAGTTCAAATGACACAAAGTCATTTAATAATGCAGACATAACTTTACATTCCCCCTATACAACAGGTTCCCTGTGAATTTGTCTGTACAGATGGTAACCAACCTGGACTGAGAAAACACATGTCTCGGAGACTTTGTTTTATTCTTTCTTACGCTTGTCCTAAGCAAGGGGGAGGGAGGAATCAAAAGCCAAAGCGCAGAATCCAGCTGAAATTACGTCTTTGGCTCAGTTTTGAGCCATGCTCATGAGAAACCAGTGTTAGACAGCATAACCACCTTTACTCTCTTGTTTCAGTAGGAGATTTTTGGAGTGCAATGAGCTTGGTGAAGTCTTGTGGGTCTGGACTGATGGCAGGCCTGTCACCCTTGGTTGCCATTACATTGAGAAAGGCTTATTCAAGCCTCATCTTGATATTGTTCATTACAATTATGCCATCCATTATAATTGTTGTTAATATTCTACATTTTATAAATACTAGGTCTGGTTCGACTCTTACTAACTGGCTTAAATCACAATGTAGCTTGCAAGTGTAAAACTGGTGTGAGGGAAGGAGACAGGACTTGTGTAAGACGACTATCAAAATGCCTTAGCCTACGTTTCTTTAGGCAGAGGGGAAAAAAAAAAATCAGCTTAGCTGAGACAAGAATGCTGGGAAACAGCAATTTCTCCTTCATAAAGAGTTAGAGCACAGCTCTTAGGAGTGGAGCATTCAAATAAGAATCAGCATTTTAGCTGGAGACAAATGCACTAATCACAGTCACGAACACAGCTGAACTAAATGTCTCAGCAAAACCAGTCAGTAATGGCATTAGTCATGATAAAGGCAACGAGTATTTTCAGGATAGGACACGCTCAAAGAATACAAACAGAATCCTTTGTGCCTGCTTCTATGGAGGAACGATTCAGAGTATGTATTTGAACAACTTGCTACTAAAATAGCAGCACAGTTCAAGACATCCTTTAAAGAAATGTGTCTGGAAGAGAAAGAGCTGCTCCATAAATTGTTTTTTAATTGTCCAGATGACCAATTCCCCTACCCCCGGGCAAAAGCAGTTTAGAAAAAAAAAAAAAAAAAAAAAAAAAAAAAGAATGGAACAATTACAGAAACAATAAGGGCTGTTTTTAAAGTAAAATGAAACAAATAAAAAAATCTGTATTTTACCTTTAAGCATTCCTAAACTCACCCTTTATTAAAAAGTGACTGATCTATTCGATACTCTATGAAGTTGTAAGGACATGACAAACAGGACTTTGAGCCTATTTGTAAAGTCATCTACGTTAAACACCTCTGCTTCACACACCGATCCTTTCTTCCAAGCACATTAGCTAGCACTGTGTGAAGAAAATGCCAATACAACTGAAGAGGTTATATAAAGATTTAGCAGTTTAGAATTCCTAGAAATCAGATTTTTTCTAAACTATGTATCACGTGGAAATGTGCAACTTGCTATGTAAGAACAAATGATATTAAAGGGGTGATAATTTGCCTTAATGTTTAAAATTTGGAAGCACTACTTCCAATATGCTTCTAATATGAAAAAATAGACTATAGCAGCATTCCACCACTCTGGTCACATATTTCAGTGACTTACAGCTGCTGCTGATTAGCCATATCACAAGTCTTCATTTCAAATGCAAAATAAAATGTCTAGTGGTAGCCAATATCCCCCCGTTTATGATTTTCTCATGTTCTTTGATGTGTTACTGACCTCTAGTCGAGGAGCTCTGGAATTACAGGGCAGAGCCGCTCCCACACACGCAGATGACATCTGAAGAACCATTACAGAATCCTAACAAAGAAGTGACAAGCTGGAGGACTTTTGCCTCCTTTCAGCTGTGGTCATGAAGAACAGGCAATGCAAAGTGTAGGCAAGCACTATCTGTAAGGCAGATGGAAGGTTTGTATGAGTGTGTGAGATTTGATGTAGAAACATCATGTGTTTACAGTTCCTAGTTTTTAGTTTTAATGTCTTGTGACTAATTTAAATCTCTCAAGGAAACTGAAAAGTTATTGACCTGCAATCAAGGATATGACAGACTCCGAGAAATCCAGACCTGGCTATGGTTTCAAACTAAATGTGAGAGAGAAAGGGAGAGAGGCAAGACAGGTGTGGGAGCCTTATGAAGCCTAACGAGCACAGAAATTCCATCCTGTGCTACCAAAACCTTTCCACGTAAATCCAATATATTCCTGAAAAGCAAACAACTGACCTTAAAGCACAGAGTGCTAAGATATTTTTTTTCTAGCAGAAATCTTACACATACTCAGTCACCCACTCGGGCGGGTCTCCCCAGCCCCCTGGCTTCCTTTGGCGGCCCTAGCACTGGGATGCACATGCCACAAGTCTTCTGGCACCAGTTCAGCAAAGCATTTTAAATACATACTTTGCTTACACACTTAAGTGTTTTACTGAATACAAATGTACTTAAGTGCACAGCTTAGTGCTTTGCTAGGTCAGGGCCTATCTGTATTAAATAAAGGTAAGCGAAGATTAGCACTTATTTCTTTCACAAAGTGGATATTAAAACAATCCTTAGAGGAACCATCACTTACAATGGCAGTGAAAAATTCTGATCTCGTTTGCATGGGTTTACATCAGCAAGAACATCATTGCTTTAACAGAGTAACATGGAACAAACACAGAAGATACTCGAGGTATTTCTGCCAAGTATTATCTTGGAAAAGAGTAACTGCAGGCAAGAGTAACAGCTACAGAAACAAATAACCCTCAAAAGAAATGAAGGTTTGCAAATTCTTAAAATATGAAGACCCATTTAAAGCACACCCATCACAGCTTCCCTGTCCAGAATGTTATGCCTCCAAAATAAATAGCTTTAATCTGTGCTAATCTTATTTTAGCAAAGAAAAGCTAAAGCTGGTGACAAGAAAATGATTATACTATCGAGTTCAATAAACCAGTCTATTTCTTTTTAACATCCCTGACCTTGATTTTGTTTAGTAAAACAAGGTATCCAAGTTTTCCAGCAGAGCAGATAAAGGAAAAAGATGAATATCCCACAGCTGCATGTAATGAGGGCTCCCTAACTAATGGGTCACATCCTTCTTGCCGTGAAATATTTGAAAGGGCTCAAGTAAAGAGAATCATTTCCTTCAGCACAAGATCAAACTTCACTTTGAAAATAGGAAAACGTGGGAAGTATTAGGCCAGGCTGTAGGTTCAATCAAGGATAGATATTATACACTTCATTCCTGCCAAGATTTGTCTTCTAGGAATTGTATCCTAATTCTATTACCAGGAAAATATTTCAGAAAAGGCTCTGTTCTTTAAAGCTGGAACAGCAGAGACGGAGATCAAAACAAACTTTCTCCAGGCACGTGATTAATACTTGCCCTTTTATTAGGCAATTTGTTGGGAGAAACAAACCCTGCTTAAAATCCGCTGCAGCTCTCCGGCCAGGGGAAGCCACGGGGGCAGGAGGAGAGGGAGCAGCGTCCTGCCCACAGCAGGGTCGGGCGAGCTGCCGGGCAGCACAGCAAAGCCTGACGGCAGAGGGGGAGAGGGGAAGTGGGAGAGAAAGCTGCTGCTCCATTTTTCAGCAGAGAATTACCACTAGCCTTTTCCAGTTGGGCACCTGTTCTTCAGGGCAGCGTCTCCTCGATGCAGCTACTTCACCTCATCTGCAGGCCACATTCCGAAAGCTCTGGGAAAGCAGAAACAGCCTTGGGTTGAAAGCACTGGATAAGGAATCAACGTCCTTTTAGATCCTTATCTGCTCACAGGTCTTGTCCGACCTTGACTGAAAATTTCAGGTCTGCAGGCTGGAGTGTCCGGTCTGTAAAACTGCAGTAATCTTCCCCAGCGGGCCCCTCTCGTTCAGCCTGAGCCTTGGGGCACAGACACCGCTCTCTTTCCAGAGCACTGCAAGCAGAAACAGCCTAAATCCAGCTCCAGCCTTCAACACTGTGCTAATGTGAATAATTATTTCTGAAGCCAGGTTAGAATCAGCATTTTTTAATACCACGAGAAGCTGCATGAATTGGGATTTCCTCATCACTTTCTTTTTGCCAATAATTTAAAGTTTTCCCGCAAGATAAAAATTACAAAAAATTCTGGTTTAAAAGCTTGAATTGACACTCGTGAAATGAGCCTTTTCATTTTGACAAAGGTGAACACTGTCCTTCTATGGGGTCACAATTTTTTGTTTTGACTTTATTATTTTCACAAAGTAATTGCATTCTCATTTGTTATAATACCCTTTTATACTATGTCAAAATTATGCAATAAAATAAAAATTGAAATAAAACTGAAGCGAAGGTCCCTGATCTTATCAAAGCAAAACTTTTCAATAAAACTGTCACCAAAGCACTATCTCTACATAAGACAGTTTGATTTCATCAAATAAACATTTCCCTGAAAGAAATAAGACTGCAGTCCCGTGATACTCAGCCAGCTCTTCTGATCTCCACAGGAGGTGCGTAAGCAAGACTTTGTTCATGACACTTGCAGCGACACTTGCAGCCCACCACAGCCCTGCAGCACGACCGGACTCTGACTGCATCCGTACCCACTTCACCGAGCAGCTTCAGCGGGCTGCCCGAGAGGGATCGAGCCCAGAGGGCTGCGGAACAGTCAGTGCAGGCTGGCCACGGCGCACATTCAGAAAACGAGGAGTATGTAACCTACAGGTAACTGCTCTTCAGTTAGACAGTGAGGAGTAAACGGGGAATCTTTAGCACAAGTGTATAATGTACCAGATTAAAGGCTCTGATGCTACTATGGCATCAGGATCAAAAGAAAAGAGCAAGGGTTTTGAATACATGGATAATGCCAAATTGAGTATATCTGGGACAAAATCACAAGACACTGTCCAGAGGCAGATTTTCAAAAGTGCTTCAGAGATAAATTCAAAGAGCTTGTGCAGTCAATCACAACATGTACAAAGCTTACAAATTTTATATCTAAAACACAGGCACAGACTGGAGGAGAAACGGGAAGATCTGAGTACACCTAGATGTCTGCAGTGCAAAAACACAGAGATACAAAATATTTCCCTTTCCAGTTTTGCTCTCTTTAGATTTCTGTTCTGTCTTCTTGCTGGATCCTAATCTTTCAGATCATGACTTTATATCCGATTTCACTGTTCATTACATCTTACTGTTCCTTTCCTCTCTGCTGCTTCAAGTCTATTATCCCCACTCCATGTCCAACTGCACCTACAGGAGTACCACTAACTTCTCCATTTCCTCCTGATTACTCAAAGCTCCATTACAGTTGGGGCCTTCACACACTGCTCGATAAAAGTGTTCTTCTACTACTCAGCATTGAGCCAAGCGTTAAAGATAGAGGGCAAAAGGCTCTTTCTGCTGCTTCATATGGTGGATCTTGACATCGGTAGTCTATCTTCTTTCACAAGCAGAACTCCCACAGATTTAAAAGGAGATCTGTGCATGTAGGCAGAGGAGAATATTGGAGTCAAGATCCACCCATGCAGATCTGAAGATAATTTTCATTAGCTAGGAAGTCAAACACAGAGGCATAAAAAGTTTTGACACAGAGTCATCTTAACTTGGCTGGGAGTTTCTGATGTGAAGAAGGTCTATAGCCTAGAAAACTGTAAAGTGATGGAAACCCTAGTTACCAAGAGGGTAATTTCATCCTTTATGTAGCATTTCATATTTGAATGCTAAATAACCACTAGAGATAAAAAAAAGAATTCCACATTCAAGAAAGGATCTCAGCTGCAGCCACCGCACTTCCCAAATATAGTCTGAGACTCTGTCTTAAACGTCTGCAATGCAAGCTGAGCACAGTGCCCTGCAAAAGCTGGCTCTTGACCATGACATGATGGCCATTTTGCCAGTGGTGACACCCCTGCCTGTCAGAGAAAATATACGTTAACACCAGGAATTAAGAAACATCCCTGACAGAAGCATCATGTCTACCCACCACCCCTGACGTTGTGGAACCCTCGTTCCAGCAGGGGACTCCACTTGACCAATGCAACACAGCAGCAAGACACTAATACATAATTAACATCCAGCAGCGATTAATTCAGTAACATCTGACCAACTACCAGGCCACTCAGCTGCCTTTGCCCGTCTCCCCACGCAAGACCATTTGCAGCTCGCAGACAGCTATGAATTCAAAACGCACCCCATTTCTCCCGGCGAGCACAGAGCCAGGCCAAAGGGGGATTCCAATCCGCTGCACCGTGCGGTACGCAGCCGCAGCATCGCCACACGCTCCACTGTGCACAGCACGCCTGAAATTAGACCCAACTCCTTCCTTGGCAAACAGCATGCTGTAAACATTCAAGTCAAATGTTAAAGTGCCCCCAAATACAGAGGTGTCTCCATTTTTTAAAGATTCCTGTTACTTCTTTGTACATTGCCTATGTTTTACTTTGATTTTAAAACTTCAGTTTTAGGATGTTGCACGTCTGTACACTAGAAACAATGTCATGACTTATGACTGACTGACGTACAGCTGTTTAGGGACCAAAATTTTAATTCCATTGCTTAATCACTCCTGTACATTAACTTATTAACAGAGACCTGTTTATTGACTCCGCTTTCTGCCAAGTGCTTACGACGGCTACTCCGGGGTCCCCAGTGGAATCTCTCCATACGTGTACCACAGGTAACAGTTCCTGCTGACGCAGCAGCACGCTGTTCTTCCAGCTGTTCCGGTGCCATCCTGAGAAACAGGGTCAGCACTGGCATCTCATTTATTTCCTGATGCTTGGCTTGCATCCTCTTCCCTCTAGGGAGAGTGCTGCTCACAAGAGCACTTTACTTTCATTGCTCCTGTTAAACTCTTTTGTTCTTCAGCGGAGGCTGCTCAGCCTAGCAAAGCCCACAGCTCAGGCTCTCCCGGAGAAGCAGCATTTTGGGTTTTTTGAAGAAATGTGCCTTCTCCCTTTGTCCCTGCTGCTTGTGCATTTCACTCAACCAACTCCGTAACAGAACTAACTCACACAGCACTTGCAGGAGCAAAGCGGTTTTTAGTGCTATGCCGCACTTGTCCTCCAGTGCTGTGCCTCAACTCGGCAGGAGGAAACTGCGCACTCGGTGGACGGCGGTCCTGCTCAGCGACCTGTGCGATTATTCAAAAACGTCCTTGCCTTGAGCACGTGGATACCCCTCTTGATTCACTGGCTGTCAGAGACAATTCTGTTTCATGTCCCCCCAAAAGATTACTGGATTTTGATTAAGAAAGGTCAAGGGCAGCTTTTCCTTCCAATATAAGCAGAATGACTTGAGGAAAAACATACTCATCACCTAGCACTAGGACTTCCGTCTCCACTTGAAAAATTAAATTGCCTGAAGTGATGGGAAGCTTAGGGCAGGGAATGTACAAGAATATTTTCATGCAAATAAATTCCTAAATAACTTACCTACATGCTATAATTTTAAGTGCCCCAAAAAAGACTGGGGTTTTTTTTGCAGGTGTTTTAGCAGGAGAACAAAACAGAAAGCTCAGGTAGCCACGTCTAAGATAATACCCATTTGCCCGACCAATTTTAGATGTCTGTTGTATTACTGACCTAGCATACCAGAGATTTAGATTAATCCTTAACGCTTCAATACATTCCCCCCAAAATAACTTTCCCAATATTGATTTTCCTTTGAAGGAAATTAGCTCTAGTTGCAGATTCCAAATACCTGCCTGGCACCATTCTCAATAAAACACACCTTCAACCAGTGTGAAATTGGTATAGCTATATTGAATTTGCTACGTGCAACTGCAGTATTTCACACCAGCTGAGGATCTAAGTATACATGCATAAGTGAGGGAAAAATATGTTTTCATCAGGAATAATGCCGCTGCAGAACACACAGCATCTTGGGCTGAGTAAAACAAATGACAAGTTCGTAAGAAATATAATCTTCTAATTGAGTTCAAGGCACTAAATAACCGCTGTCTTCTAACAGAGAATCAGATTCATGGTGGGTGTCTCTACATTAACTAGGAATAAGACTGTCGCATGGATTTTAATGAAATAAAGTTATGTCTGTGGCTTCTCTAGGATATTAAAGTCAATTTATCTGAAAACGACAAGCAGTGGCTGGCTTTTTCTTTCCATAGGAATTGGAGCAGTCCGTTGAGAAAGGTAGCAGGAGTTAGCACTGTATGAAGAAGCTCTTATCTGTTAAGGTACAAATTCCGAGAGCCTTGATTACCAAGATGGAATTGCAGAAATCCAGTAGGCTGATAGAACACAACACAAATTACTGCCATCACGCTACAGCACAGTGTACCTTGTGGCTGTGAGTATACAGTACAGACAACACTTAAAATGCTCAGCAAAAACATTTTCCTCAAGCTACAAGCTCTACAAGCTCCCAAATGTATTTACCTTACTGCATTTGGCCATATGGAAATTTACTTACTGGCATAGCTTGGGACAACTAATGCTCCACATCCTGTATCGCTAAACACCACACTAAAGCTTAAAACTAAGTGGGAGGCTTTTAGCCATCCTAGCTCAAAACCAAGACTGCCAAGCCCCACTTAGCACCTCAGAATGCAAACATCCAAGTTTCTGTCACTGGATGTGACAGCCCCCAAGAGCACTGAGCAGTTCAGCAACTACAGCAACCAGCAAGCTACAACAGCTAAAGGTTTCCATCTCTCCACCTGTGCAGCCTCATTGGACCAATCCTCATGAAAAACCACACAAGAGCACACTGATGTTACTGAAATAAGACTAAGGGTTTAAGGTGTTTCAGCGATGAAAGCACTCATTTCATTCACATTAAGTAAAAATTCGGATCCCCTCCTGCATGATAAGAAGCATGACTCTCCAAATTAAATCTTTTATTTAAAACCATTAAATTTTGAACGAAATACACGAAGTTTCTCTTTGAGCTCTAGTCAGAGCCAAGGCTGATGACAGGAGACAGTTCAGTCCTTCACGAATATCAAATGTCTCCTTGACCACTCCAGCCCCAGGTCTCCTAGGTAAAGCGGACAGGACCTGTTTGCTGACACATTCCCTGCGCAGCCTGCCAAACACAGCAGTTTGTCTTTTCCCACCTTTCACACCACCAGTTTCAGCACAGATGAATTTTAATCCTTCAGTCACTAGAGAACAGAAGACCAGAGATGTTTCGCAGTACAGGCCTGCATACCCTGTGTGGCCTTTTCAGAAGTGTTGTGAGCTTGTGTTAGAAAACACAGCTGGAGAAGTTCACTCTGACTACTTCAGTGTAGTAAGTGGTGTAACAAGACAAACATAATAGCTACTTGTTTTGATACAAACAGGATTTTAATTAAATCCAAGTGTTTTCTGTACAACAGAAAGATTTAATACAAAAAGAAGGAAGTGTTACTTCAGCTGCAGGAACACGCACAAAGAAGTTTCTGAACCCTAATGCTTCAGGAAGCCAAGAATTTTTTTGAAAAAATAACTATGTGAGGTATTGTTATAGATGTTATAATCCTGGTTTGGATCGGTCTCCACCATGTACAACTCTCCTGCATGGACATCCTCAAAGTCAGCACTGAAGTTGTTAGGATGAAACCGAACCCACAGAGTATACCTGTAGTCAATCGCACGCATGGAATAGCCCATGATTCTGATGTCTTTCAGCTTCGGCTTGTCAGAGTTCCACTGAGGAGTGTCTGCAGGCCGGGGATATTGGCTGAGAGCAACAGGTTCTTCAATAAAACACCTGTAAGTGTCATCACACCCCTCCTTCTCTTCAGCGGCATTAAAATACCGGACAATGCTTGCCCCCTCAGTGCACACTGCAACATGAAACGAAGTCTCTGGGCACACAGGAGGAACCTGTAGGCCAGCAAGCTCAGCAAGCGTTGAAAACAGAGACACAAGCTCAACCACTTTTTTGCTTCGCCCTAGAAGAAACATCAATATACAAGTTACAGAACGTGATGGTTTGACAGACACTGGTAGAACATTTTAGAAACTTACTCTAATATCACCTTCATTAAGTTGGTGTTTTATTTAAAGTGCTTTGTACTGGATTTGTAGGGTAACAAAAGGCAACTAAGGTATGGCAGTTAGCTCTGAAGATGCTAGTCTATGCTTTTATGATGTAATTTTAACAAGAAAAATTTTGCACTTATGTTTCTCAAATGTGCAGCTTTCAAGACAATAATATTACTTTGAAAAACATCTCTTCAGAAAGACAAAGCAAATTCCAGCATCTATAGCTTCACACAAGTGCGCCTCAATCAAAACAGTTTTCAGTGCCACCACTTTTACAGATGCTACACAGAGAATGTTTACTCTTCACTGCTGGAAAGACAGCAGCTGCCACTACAAAAGGTAGGTCAAGTAAACTTTTAGGCATCTACACCACACGAAAATAAATCGCCTGCTGTGTTAACGCAGCCATCTAGCTGTTTCCAGTAAAGCAGATCTAACCAAAGCAAAAGTTTGTGCCCAAGGATTCCCTTCACCACCTTGTTCCTCATCAGACAAGAAGCACGGTCAGTGACACCGACTCAAGCTGCTTGCAGGCAAAGCATCATTACATCACCCTTCTCCTTTACGTATATCCACTGCAAGCAAAATACCAATGCTGGAAACTTACCTTGAGGTACTAAGCCCAAAATATGGCTAAAAGGGTCAAGGTAGGGGAAGACCCTCTCTCCTTGACTAACAGAGGAAGTTGTCATTCCTGGTACATAAAACATCAGCGGCACACGGGTAGCAACATCAAAATTGCTGTATTTTGCCCATTCACCATGTTCTCCCAGGGACCATCCTAGATGACAAAGAATACAATTCAGAGCAGGTACTGGGTTGTAATTTAGTAGTCATTTCTCTTTCACTGTAAATTGGCTGTTCAGGCCACTAGTCTGTTATCAAGGTTATATTAAAAGGCAAATAACAATCTGTATTTAAATATAGCAAGATTTTTCTCTAATATGAAAGCTATTTCAACAGCCACCTAAATCTTGCAACTCGATACTCTTTTACTAAGCAAATAATTACACCTTCCCTTATTTCCCCTACTCTAGATTAGAAATAGGAAATCAGCATTAAAACAGCAGAAAAGAGGAACTGCAGAGTGTCACAGTGCCTGCAAGAGTCTCCAGATCAATTCCACCAAGCACTCATTTCAGTTCTGGACAGCTGCCAGCTCTCCAGTACTCCTGTTCACGCTGTAACTGAACATCCCTTGGAGCCAAGGCTGCTATCTATGCCAGACCACTATACCAGGATGTTACCCCTGAGGAAGCAATAGAGATCAAAACTCTTTAGCTCTCCTCTTCCTCTTGGAAGAGATGCCAACACGACTTCCTTCCAGGCAGATTTATTGCCAGCTTCACTCTGGGGGAAGACAAAGGAGCTCTATGACAGCTATGTTATCACATGACTTTTCTGGATCACTTTGCTAGCCATGGTACGGGAAACACCAACTGTTTACAGCTAACCACAGCAAGGAAAAGAAGAATTCGGTTTACAGTGGAAAGTCCAAGTCAAAGTGGCAAGTCAGAAGGAACATCGAGTCACTTTAGTACCAGAATTATCAATCCCATTGCTCTGCAACTCATAAGGGCTTGTTTGTACACACACGCTCACAGCAGTCATTCCAAATTACCTAAATACGTGACTTTACATTGATTTAGTTAAGCCATACCCTAACTGTTTTAAATCAGCTAAGCCATCCCCCCATTAAAGGGACTCATGGATGGGTTATTTTAATGAATATCAGAGTATTGAAACAAACATTCAACGCTTGAGGTATCTGTCCCACAATTAAAATTTAATTTTTCACCACCCGGATCCAGAGCGTGCAAGACCTCAGTTACGAGAGGGGACCCATACTGTTGCCAGTTTAGATGCTCTGCCAGCAGCAACGACAAGTGCAAGAAAACACACTTCAGCAGTTAAGGAGAAAGCCTGTCACCCACTGTACCAGATGGCTCTCTATAAATTGTAAGGGGTGAGGAGTGCTCGCTATCCTTTCACAGCACTGCTCCCAGCAAGAGTCACTCCTTGGGCAGGAGGTGGGAATACAGCAAGCTCAGCCCAGTGTCCTGGCAGACAGTCTCATCACTTACTAGCTAACCCTCAACCTGATTAAAGAGGTGCCTGCAGGGGGACAGAGCTGTGCAGCAGCAGAAGCCTGTGTCAGTCCATTAATTAGAGACAGACTAGCCAGATACACAAGGTATGGTAGCTCTGCTGTACATTATATAAACACACACTGATTAATAGGCCAACACTGAGTGGCACAATTAAATTACTAACAGTGAGCTGGAGAAAGATTCAAATGCATACCATGATCAGCAGTAAAAACTACTATTGTGCTATTTGAGAGTCCTACATCATCCAAAGCATTCAGGAGCAGGCCAACTTGTGTATCCAGGTAAGAAACTGCTGCATAATAGCTCTGACGAATCTGCCGCTGGAAGTTAAGAAAACAGGGCAGAGGGGAAAAAAAAGTTAGCTTTTCCCCAGACACACACAAAGGAGAACCAGTGGGTGGCTGTGTAAGTAAAGGAACTAAAGGATTTTACTGCTAAAGCTTTATTTTTTAAGTGTCTGTAGCCTGATTAGCGTCCCAGAAAAGGTAAACAGGGAGGGTGCAGTTAGAGAATTCTATCTATCTCCCACAAGTTCTTTCAAGCAAGACCTTGCAAGCCAATCAGTTCTGCTTCTCTTGGGGTCCAGCCAGTGCACCTTATTTTGGCATAAACACTGGAAAGTCAAGGAAAATCTTGCAAAAGAAGACACACTGAGTGGTGGCTTGAAACAGATTCAGATAATGAAAACAAACACTACATTGGTAGCTTCTACTGACATTCCCGTATATACAAACCAGGAGCACATACTACTACGACTAGTTGATGGCTGATCTCTTCCTCCCCGTGCCCACTAGCCTGACTGCAGTTACAGTGAAGGTTTACTTAAAAACCTAGAGGTGACAGTACGCAAGGCAGGGGATTCACAGTATTTGCCAGCTGTCAGCTGCTGAATACCTGGGAACATCTAAGAGCAGCTGATGGCTCCCTTGCATCTGAACAAGTTAAGGCACTTTGACTTCAGTGCCCTGTATTGACAGCTCACCTGGAAGTCATCTGGCAGTGGTCCGTAAGGGAAACTAACATTTAACGCTTCCACATCATCCCTCTGTCTGATATCCGTCCAGGGGTTGTACGCCACAGAAGGCAGCTTCTCAGGCACCCAGGGATCTGGGGCTAATGTGATGTTTTCCAAGGGGTACAACTTGAGAAATTCCTTTACAATACAAACACAAAGACTGCCCTCAGCTCTAAGGTCTGTTGTAAACTTTGTGTTGTAAAGCAGCAACCGCTTCCCCTTGCATGATCCTTCCATATTCTTACAGTTTACAAGGCTTCGCTCCCCCTCCCCCCGAGTGTGAAAGGTAGCAATACCGTGCTAGTCAGCCACAACCAACTCCTGAAAACTACCGAGTTAACAGCCTCCTGTATCTCAAAGCAAAACTGTAATAAAAGGCCCAGCATCACTTCCCCTGAAATGAGTAGGAGTTTTGCCACCAACTCAAACAGGGAACGGAGTACCAGATCTTGTAAGGCCTCACTATGTCACACTCCATCACACTGAATGCTGTCTCCACGCAATAGCAGTCACTATCATGATGGTGCACACCTGGCTTTTGGCTGCAGGGTCACAACTCATTCTCGTTAAACATCCTCTGAAATGCAATACAGGCAACCGCTGAAGTTACACTAAATCAAGGCTGGTTTTCAGCTTGCTTTCCAGAAACGACAGCAATAAAGCATTTGTGGAAACAGCTTTGAAATGCAAAAGCAACGCTTGTCTAAGTTCCTCTCCCTGCAGGCTTCAGTTTCCTCACCTGAGGGTACCTCAGTGGGATATGTGGTTTGTGGTAACCGACAGCCAGGAAGAATTTTTGCTTGTTGGTTTTCATAGCATTCAGTAAGCGTATGGCCTCTTCAGTGCTCTGAATATCAGGCAGAGTACCACTGGGCATTTCTGTCACATTCACTGGGCACACCAAATTAGCATACAGTTTCCCATCTTTTCCCCTACAAGTCTTTAAAAAAAAAAAAAAAAGAATGAGTTAAGTAACCTAACTTCTGTAAAAGCAAAGAAGAAATCCTCCGTTCCGTAACTTTCAAAACAATTTGTTTCTCAATCCTTCTACCAACAAAAGACTGTAGATTGGATACGGAAAGGAATTTCACAATTGTCACGAACGCTAAAGCTGCCAAGTATGTTGATGACTGAGCAGATGGCTTCAGGAGTTGAAGAGTGCAACTTCTGTGTCCATGGAAAAGCAGAATCCTCTCTAAAGCTGGGCAG
>Ga0181612_103315_pt1 | contig 19058 bp, 11 predicted proteins | sample HoacroProtozoa21_FD_119630 | JGI IMG/M metagenome (GOLD analysis project Ga0181612, IMG submission 119630) | Hoatzin crop microbial communities from Cojedes, Venezuel. Combined Assembly of Gp0051906, Gp0051904, Gp0051908 | reverse complement strand
CCACCTTACCGACCACCCATCCAGTCCACACTTCCTCAGCTTCCTTAGGAGAATGTTATGGGAGACAGTGTCAAAATTCCTTTGGTGAAGATATGGCCAGAGGCACTTCTTAGTGCCTCATTTTAGCGATAATGACCATTTGTTTCAGAAAAGGAAAAAAATTTGATAATCAGTATTTACCCATACGTTGTAGAAGGAGGCAGACCAAAACTGATGACACACACTATCTGCTCTTGTCTCTGATTTCTCTAAGTCTCACAAAGGCCTGTCTTCTTGTTCTTGGTTACTGATTTAAACAAAGCGAGTAAAAAATAACTTGTGTGATAAAAGAAACTATGGCGTATAATTTGCTAGAATATACATGCCCACCTAATTTTACATGAACTGAGGGTCATTGCAATGATTACTTGCACGTTAAATTTAGCATGTGCATAATTATTTCCAGGATCAGTGCATAACAGGTCATGTTTCAATACACACGCAATTTAATGAGGGATCAAAATTTAAAACCCTACATCTGAATTACTCTAAAATGTGTGACTTCAAAATATAAATCTAAGGGTTTGCAGGTTGCCAATAATATTTGCTCTCTGAATTTCGACAGAAAAGTCTAGCTAAGCATTTTAATATGTTGATTTACTCAGTGTTACTTTTCACTGCAATCTGGTGTACCTAAGCATATTTTACTTTAGAGAAGCAATTGACTTTTATAAGGAGGAAATGTTATTTTGAGGACATAAAGTTTATTTATAAAATATATTCAGGTTCTTGAGTGGGAAGTTGGTAGGAAATTGTTAGATGTTTGTTGGAAGAATGTCTCTAATTCTCGGGTAACATAATTTTTTATTTTTGCATCTCAGCCCCACTTTAAAGGAAAAAAAAGTGAAGACCTAGAGGAATAGTATGAGCTTTCTGTCTGTTCATGAAAGAAACACCAGTGCTTTGTTCATTTCTTTTATACATTTTACCACGTATGATTTTTCTTCTTTTTTAAATCCTGTGTGCCATTTAATTTGGAAGAAAATTTTAACATTTTCTTAAAAAGATTAGTAACAAAATAGTCACTTACAGAAGACTTGATAAACCTTTTATGTCTCCGAGGGGCAAACTGATCTGATACTTCCCATTCCGCACATGCTTGTGGTGGGATAACTGGCAGCAGCTGTGAAAGTAGTAAAGGGTGTACCAGAGTCTGCTTCAGTCAGAGCAGCTGGGTTTCATGTGCTGCCTGGGATGAAGTAGGGTCCTGTAGCTGTGGGTGTTTGGAGCGGGTTGGCAGCTGGCTGGGTCAGGAACCCTGAAAGTGGAAGGAGGTGAGGTTGTCTGGGTTTGTTTTCTTGAGTTATGTCATTAGTGAGTAATCATTTTTTTTTCCTGATTATCTCTGCAGAGGTGCACTTGTAGCCCATAACTTTGATTTTTAAAGAGGTTCATGAATATATTCCCTATGGAAAGGGAGTCTTTTTTTTCTTGAATTATTCATGAGTCTGATTTTTGTGGGTTCTTTTACTGTAAGGGTAACTTATCTGCTCAACTATTTCCTTCTTGGCTTCTGTTTTGATAGACTTCTAAATCTCTCTTTGCACATCCATTCCCCTCCCTCCTGCATTTTGATGGCATATGGGGTTTGGGGATTTTGGCGTAGGGGAAGAAGAAGAAGAAAGAGGTGAGAGAGGTTACCTTTACTGTGGAAATGCCTTAATTCTGGAAAATGATGATGTATGCTTTAAAACATCTAATTCTTTCAGTACAAAAATGCAGTAACTGTCTGATAAAGAAATAACCAGATAAAATTACTTTTCTAGGGCTTTAGAGAGGTAACTATTGGAACCTACATTTGAATTCATGAGCACCGAACCAGAAAATATTCCAGCTCTACCTAGCTCTAAAAATAAAGTTTACCTTGCTGAAAGTCAGTGTCCCCTGCTTCCATTGACAAAGGCTATCGTATTACAATGATTTAATGCAACTGAGCATGACTCTAGGAAATTCAGAGCTCTCTGAAACCTAGTGAAGGACTCTCAGCCTACGTTCTCAAAAGCAAGTGTCCAGCTTTTAAATACATGTGTATTTAAATGCTTTTAACTGAATGCAAATGAATATAATAAATGCAGGTAGCAGTAGTAAGGTCTACCTTGTGAAAAGGCTTTAGATAAAGCCAATAGTCTGGGGGCTATTACAGCTGGAAAAAAAATAGTAAGAAAAAGAAATCAAGAAGATGTAAAGGTGGTGGCAAAGGTGAAAACACTGATAACAGATTCATTTAGACTGCAAGACTTTTTGAGGCAATTACCCTGTAGGAGTAAATTTACAAAGGAACCTCATCTGAGGCAGCTGAATGGACAATGAGGAGAAAAGAGATAATTATCCTAGCATTTGATTACAAGGTCAGAAGTACAGGAAGGAGTGGCTGGATTACTTAAAGGATTTAGAAGGCAACTATCCACAAGATTGTCCAGGAGGCAAAGACTTCAGTGGGACAACAAGGATAGAACTAGAAGATAATAATCTATGATGGTATATGATGTTAATTATGATGTAGAGAATATTTCATGTGGTTGATTCAATGAGCCAAGAAACATGGGACTAGAATTACTTAAATCTCAGTTTATTTCATATGCAGGTTGGTAGAGGGGGACATATGTCAATAGTGAAAGAGAGTAAAATGAGGATTTAAGTGACGACTTGACTTGCACTGATGCAATTGCCGAGTTTTATCAGGGAACTATTAGGAAAAATTCATGTACCCTGAAGGATCTAAATCAGCCAGAAATAAAAATAGATGGGGCAACTTAAATAGTAGAGGCAGGACTTCAGTTAGAGCTGAGTCTGATGAGGGAGACCGTACTTGCGGCTACTAAATACGAATGAGGCAACACTGAACAGACCTGGTTATTGGAGTATTTGAATGTTTAATGTTCTTGGTAAGTGAGTAGGTGTATCACGGGCCTATGAAGCATAAAAATTACTCAGCATACTTATTAAGAACGTGAAGAAGACAGACAAAATGGGGGATTATAACTTCAGTAACCTTTAAAAATATTTCCTAAAATCCTTGTGTATAATGGAGAAGGAGAAACAGGCTTTAAAAACTTGGAGAGTGAAGACTTGTGTTTAGTCAGATACAGCAATTTTCCTGAAGGTCTAATGGATACTTAAAGGACTGTATTTTACAAGCATGGTAACTTTCTCTTTTGCCCATCCATGGTTTTCATTCATAGGAAAGAGACACCTGGTATTGAAAAGCACATAACTCTTAGAAAATCCCTACAGACAATCTAGCTGAGATGTTAATTTTGCTTTTTAGAGCCCTAGGCTTGTCATTGACATTATGGGAGTACTGGAATGTAACGGCAAATATTCAGGTAGGTTGCTGAGATGATCTGCTTTGCTAACCAAAATACAGAGACAGAACAGCAGTTTTTCGTGTGTGTATTATCACTACTTATAAGGGTTATTACAAAGCAACAAAAGAGTGACAGAGAATAGAGTGCACATTGTTGCTTTCAAAAAACAAGACATGAAATAAATGTGCTTAAGGAATATGAAACCAGCACTCCTGTTGCATCTCTTCTAGCCGGGATCTCGAACTTGAAGCATGAGCAAGAAGCATGCTAAGTATTCACAAACGTGCCAAGGGAGGTTGTCCAACTCCTGTGCACTGCAGATGCTGACAGACAGCACAGGATATCAAAGCTCAGACTCAAAAAATCACTTTCTCCTAGATGGATATTACTTGATTTTTGACAGAGCTGGCAATGTTCTGTCTCTTCTTACACACTTGTAAGCCCTGTATGGCTTGTCAGGCCAATAAAGTCTCACTGAACTGAAACTGCTTTCTAATTACGGTATATGACAATACCTGTGGAAACTCATTGCCTTCAATAAAATTGTAGAGGTGGAACTGATTGGGAGTTAGTGAGGGATCTGGTAAACAATGCTCAAGAAAGAATAGGATTCAGCATCCTCGTTCTTAGTTCAGTTGTCTGCACAGAGATAATGAGAAGAAAATCTAGTAAAACACTCTGTGTGATATGAATGGTGATGTAATCCTGTTGAATATAAAAAAGTCGTTGCCACAAAGACAGCTTTCGGCATAGAAGTATTTATTTGTACAATCAAGATAGCCTCAACACTTCCCAAAGAATATTTGTCCTTTTTTTACTCTTTTAAAACTAGCTTTTAATTCTGTCATGGTGCTCTGATAGCACGACAGGTGAGGTTTTAATCCATGCAAGATGGAAGTCGTTACTTCTTGCCTCTTTTGCATTTTCAATTGAATTTTTATTTGCTGTCTTTTTTTTCTTCTCCACTTTCTTACTTTGTTAGTCCCTGATGAACTCATTACATTTTTTCTGCTAAAGGTGCAGCATGTTTGACAGCAGATTCTGTGTAAAGAGTAACGTGTCATGGTATCATATAGAACAATAGATAACAGCATATCAACAGATTTATCAAGTTCATCTGAATGCATACTTAAAAATGCCAAATGAGCTTTCAACTCAGTTCTGGTGAGTCTTTTGAATCTCATTACAATGCAACCTTGAGGGGGTTTGGAGATCTGAAACAGATGTAATTAGCTCTTTTTTTAAAGGAAATTTGCCCTTGCTGACAAAATATGAGCCAAGATCATTATGATTCTTGCAGTGCTTAATACATAGAAACTAATGCAATTCTAAGAGTAAATCTCTGTTCAGGTGCTTTTGAAAAGGTTCAAAATCAAAATATGACTGAGGATTTTCTCCTGATGTAATGACGTATCCCTGACACCATAATGAAGAACAAATGTTTCTCATTACAAACAAAAGCACAGGTATATTGACTAGTAAGAGTTTCCATCCCAGCATATTGCTTGACCCCACATACGGTTGGGCTGTACTGTTATAATCACAGTATAGGGGGTAAAGCAGCACATGTCAGAGCACACATGATAGTCAGGGATGGAAAATGGCTGTGTTTGCAGCTATTTCACTTCCAAATGTTTTGTCAGTGGAAAACCAATATAAGCCGTATTTGCTATTTGATATTCATGTCAGGTTTTCGTACTCATCTGAGGGGGCTGGATTTTGCTGTCAGCTATAGACTACTCCCTTTTTCTTGAGATTCACCTCTAAATAGGTGCCGAACTGGGGAGTAGGATGGCATATTCTGGATGCCTCATTCTAAATTGTCATTGCCACGCAGAAATAAGCCAGCTGAAAAAAATTTGCTCCTAGGACTTTGTGAACCTCCGCATGTCTGCATTTCTGATGGGTCAAGCTGCAGCTTCCCGCAGAAGCTGCAAATTCTCAGCCCAGCAGGAATAAATAGGGTGTCACACAGCCGGTGTCAATTGAAGTACACTGAATCCGTGCTGTTAAAACTGAGGAGCGTTTGGGACAATCTGATCCGTTTGTACATTTAGTATTTTTCTTGTATCCGTTAAAGGAAAGAAAAGTTTGGGGGCTTTTTTAATGCTTTATCATTCTTCATTGCTATTCTCTCCCTCATTTGCTTCAATAGATGCACTGTTAATATTTTCAGTCCTTAAATAGTGATGTTTGATCTAACTTCTTGGGGTTTTTTTTAGAAATCTTTTTGAAACAAGGCATTACACGTATATCTATGCCATGTTAAATGTTCCATATTGACTAAAGGTGCATAAAGCGATATCTGGTCAGGTGACAAAATGAAGCCTGTTTTTGACCAGCTGAAAATAAGCGTTCATAGATTTTTTTGGCATATCAGCTTTAGAGTGGTACAACTGATGTTTGTGGTTCAGTAAAACTTCTAACGCTTCGATGACGTGCATTGAAAAGCCCATGTGGATAACGCAAAATTGCTTTATCTTTACATAAAGAATATTCCTCTTTTTTTGAGTAATTGCTAATGGGCCTTTTTAACCTTGTAAAGTTTGCCACTGCATTTTGAAAAACAGTCTCCTAAAATACAAGGGTTTAAAATCCTCATAAAGTTAAAATAGACTTTAAGGAGAACTGAGCGAGTGCAATGGTAATATGCATTTTGTGAATGCACACCTGAGAAAAAAGTAGCATTTCTGCAGTTCTACTCTTAAAATTATACATAGGTATCTTGCCATTTGTTCTCATGACACTGATTATTTGCGTGTCCATCAAAACTGCTGGAGAAGTGAGTAAAGTGATTCTATCTGTGACTGGTCATAGTGGAGCAAGCAGATTATGCAACTGTAAGAGATCCCATTTTTTAAAAAATACCTCCACAAATATTCTTGTGTTCCATCTTATTCACTCTGGTCAGATTTCTTCTTAATTATTTTTTTTTCCTTTCCTCTGCTTTGTCTGCAGTTGTGATCTGCTGCTGGACATTATTTTTCTAAAAGCCTCCCTAGGAGTGATGTTACCATAGAAGCCCTTTATCTTCCATTAGTGTTGATTTTGCAGCTTCATAAATCTAGGATGACTGTGGTCTTCATTGGAGTTGTCTGTCCCTCTAATGTGAACCCTTACTCGTTAGAGGAATGTTGATATCAATATAGTTAACAGCACTTAATTTAAAGGAACTGGAGTCACACGCTTGTCACAAGTTTTGTTTCCCGTCAGTCATTTCCGAAAACAGCTACGCCTTCTTTCGTAATATTTTCATTTACTCTGGTGATATATCACACAGTCTGATATTTTGTTGTGATTTAATTATATTTAGATATTAAAGGATAACACCTTAAAAAAATCACATTTTCTGAAGTGGCTTATAGCACTTTTACAGCATGCACTAGAGAACTGCAATAGAAGTCTTGGGCTAGTTCCAAGGGTTTTGTGCACGTGTGTGTATGCCCATAACTTTATATACACATATCTGTACTGTCAGTACGCAGGAGTGTGTGGCAATACCTGCTCCAGTCCAAGAAGCATGATAACCCTGTTAGTATGGCATTGCACCTAACCCAGTAAACTCTACCTCTGAGCAGGGCTTTCTGCTTCCAATCCCAGAGGTATCTCAGCTACAGACAAGTTCAGCATCATGCTGTACTGGATGACTGCTCAAACGCACAGTCTATGCTCTGAAGCATGCTCTCACTTCTGGGGTCTGAGGATCCTGCATCTAAAAAGCCTGGCTGCTTCTGGAAATGTGCTACACTGTGGAAGTCACGATCATGAGGGTATGCTGGCAGTCACCACATCGGTAACCAAAGAAGCTGATGACGGAAAATGTTAGGCAGCATAATCTCTCTGCAGTTAAATACAGCACAGCATAGGCAAAGTGCAAGGTTGTTTTTGATGTTGTACTAGAACAGACGAAAGCAGCGTGACCTCCTGTTTTAAGCCAGTTTGCCTCCAAATTGTAATAATTCCTGCACAAGGTCATGAGGACAAGTTGCATTGATCGAAATAAGAGCAATCAGAGAAAATTTGCTGGACTTGACAGAAGTCTAGGACCTACTGTAATCATCGCCTCATGAGTGCAAAGCCCTTTGAAGTCATTGCTGTCCATTCCATTAAGAAGTGCTGTTTCCATCACTTCTTGTATTAGAAATTCTTAGGATTGAAGTATTGTGAAGACATACTTTTTCCATAATGTCTGTCAAAATTCCATGCAACTGTTCCTGTCTTACCACATTTTAAGTTTTGGAAAGGAAATGGGGATGCTTGTGAAAACGCTCTCAAAGATAACCTTAGTATTTAAACCAGTACTGGGAGTAAATGTAGCTGGTTCAGTTCAGATGTGTCGTCGGAGAAGGGAGGAGGACCAATGCTCTGTTTGCTTTGCAGCACTGGGCAAGGTATAAAAGGGTGATATGTACAATATTTTAGATGGGAAAGACCTTTGGAGTTCATCTGGACCAATCCCACACTCAAAGCAGAGCCAGTTTAGATAGATGGTTGACCACGACCATTATAAATTCTCAGACTTCGACAGATTTAATCTTTGGAAGGCTGGAACAGTACTCTAAATAGATTTATCTCATTGCATTTTGCAGTTCCTTGACTGTATTTCAGTAAATGGTGACTTGGAGATAGTATGCTCTGTATTGGTTTGTCCGATGGGGATATCCTTTACTAGGCATGTCACAGTCTTGCTATTTAAATCTTGGAAGAGGTGTTTGGGAACACAGATATCAAGATAGTGACTCTACTACTGAATAGGACTACTGCTTTATATCAATGTGCAGATGATGGGGTTCTCCTTGGACCCTACACTCTTGCTTTTTGCACCTTAAATTAACTGTAAGGAACTCTAATCTGTGATTCCTGCCTGCTTCCATATATGCATACTGACTGCAGGAAGCTAACACTGGCACACAGCTTCTTACTTCCTAGAATAGGAGAAATACAGTAGATAACAGCGCTTTCTTTCTGATCTCCACTGACTGTGTTGTGGTTACATTATTGCCAAACTGTGACTTTACATCTATATATTTTACACGGGTGGTGTGGTGATTAGCAGCAGCATTAAATTCCTCTGAAACCTTGACCTGTATTGACTCTTTTAAGTAACGGTCTTGTTCTTTACCTTTTTTTCCTGTTCTTATAGCTTTAATGTGGCACTTTATGTGTTAGATATTAATGCATTATGTTATCACGAAATGTCTCAAATACTGAAGTATCAGCTATTCAAAACCTGGCTTGCTCTGACTTACTAGAAAGGTAGTTCTAATAAGTCTTACTTTTGCAGTCTGAGGTTCGATTTACTAAAGCAACTGTTTAAACCATGGTGTAGTACATTTAACTTGATATGCTATTTGTCTTGTTCTTAATGAATCTTTGATCAGTTTACACCTAGTTGGCAATTTTGTCTGTGTTCTACTGTTCATAGGAAAAAAATAGTAAGGACTTACTTTAGAAAGGTCAAAATAGTAAACAAATTTAAAAGGGTCAATGTACTTCAGAGTGTAAACAATGGCAGATCCTGGAAGGATTGCTTTGGTCTTAATTCTCTTCATCACATAAAGGTGTCGGTCCTCCTTACACTTCCCTGATGCTAACAAAGCCAGACAAGAGCTGACTTGTGAGACCAGGCTTTGTTGCTTTAGACCCCTTTTATTTCCAGCAGAGCATTTCGGTGTGTCACAGTATATAAATAGCCCTTGGAGAGCAAAAGCAGGCAGTTGTGTTACTTGCTATATGAACAGCACAGCCAATTAGAAGTGATGAATTTATGTGGTGCATTTGGTTTGGCAAGATGTTTTTTTTGGGTTGGGTGGAGGTTTTTTTTCTCCTCACCTGTACCCTGCAGTACATGTATACTCTCCATGTGAATGGCATAAATGTTAATATCAGAAAAATGTTGTGTGTACCACAAAGTAAAGAGTTTGGTTTTAGCTGCAATTTTGGGGCCCAATCGAACAGGCCTATTGAAGGCAATGACAAATTAGGTTTTCAAATAATTTGGCCTTGCAAGCTAGGGGAGGGGAGTTTGTTTTTAAAAATGAAAATATTTTCCCTGGAGAAAAATCTCCCAGGTCTGTGCTTTCAGACAGCTCTGTAATAACAAGCATTGTTAAAATTTTTTTGGCCAACAAACAAATCCTACAATGATTTCAAGGTGGGGTCAACTAAAATAAATAAATGCTTTTGCTTTCTGGGGAAGATACTTTGTTAGAAACCAAACAAATGATGATCTACTTCAAAACATACAGAAACACAGACTACCAACAGTTTTAATTTGGGAACAAGTAACTCATGGGATGGTGTGGAAATGTACGGTTTATCTGCAATTCTTGTAATACTACTGTTCTATAAATAAAGCTGGTAGTCCCATTATCTTAATTACTCTTGAATTCTGAGAATCTGCTCATTTGTAGAAGTTTCTATTAGTGTAAAGCAGGCCTATAGCAAGAAGCTCCAACATGGATTAGGAGTCATAAAAGAGAAGATTGTGATTGTCTTATACATTTTGCTATGGGTACTTTACAGTTTAATCTACAATAGCAGCAAATTTTGCAGCATGTTGTCCTCTTTTCCCATGTAACCATGTGGCTTAAACTGGAGTGTATTGCTTTCCCAGCACAATAGATGTTGAGGTAAAGAAAGAAAGAAAGATTTTCCCCTGCAGTTTTCTAAAGGCATTAATAAATACCCTCAGGATTGGTTAAATAATTTTGTTAAACTTTAACTCTTCAAGGCCACAGATTTGAGGAATCACAGAATCACAGAATAGTAGGGGTTGGAAGGGACCTCTGTGGGTCATCTAGTCCAACCCCCCTGCTGAAGCAGGGTCACCTACAGCAAGCTGCACAGGACCGTGTCCAGGCAGGTCTTGAATATCTCCAGAGAAGGAGACTCCACAACCTCCCTGGGCAACCTGTTCCAGTGCTCCGTCACCCTCAGAGGGAAGAAGTTCTTCCTCATGTTCAGACGGAACTTCCTGTGCCTCAGTTTGTGCCCAATGCCCCTTGTCCTGTCACAGAATTATCAGCCTGATCACTTAATAAATCATAGGCACTTATTTTCTGGTTCAGGTTCAGTCAGATTTTTGAGCTGCTGATTTTTAGATAATCTTTAGTAATATTTTTTAACTATAAGATACTGAATCTAAACAGTAGCGTTTTATGACTCAGTAAGTGAAAAGGTTTCTGTTTGAATGTTTGCTTCTTTGTTTTAAATAAAATTGACTGTTTTGATGCCATTTGCAAAGGATTATGTCTGGAACTGATTGAAAATTTGCAGTCAGGAAAATCTTTGCAGGAAATCAAGATTTAACGAAGCAGATATTTTTATGACTGTTATCTGCTTTCCATAAAAATCATGCATGTGTTGTGGTAAGAACACTGAACCACTGAAAATAAGTCCTGAAACGCTGTGGATGTAATTGCTTTTGCAGTTCATACATCTCTTGTCCTCCTGTGTGTGCCATGCTCCTGCACTGGACTTCATTCCCTGATGCCCAAGAGGATCATTTTACTCTTAGTGAGACAATCTTTCTTCCCTTCAAAAAAATATAATGGTAGTCTGAAGTGATAGAAAGAGTTTTTTAAGCAGCTTAGCTGGTAAAGGAGAATGGGAAGTTGAGGGGGGTGGACAAACCCACACAAAGTTTGTTCAGGGTTCAATTTCCAGAGCACTGCTGGACACCCACATGCAAAACACAGTCAGTGGGGTGCGACCAGCTCTCCCCGGTGCTTCTGTCTTCCTGCTGTGTTTGAAGTGGCACCCAGTGGCTAGTGATCTTCCTCCCCAGTGCGAAGGGCTGATGTGGTACCCTTACACAACATCCCGATCCCTTCAACTGGGATCCACTGCCAGTAGTTCTTGTGCTTAACTGCTGAACGAAGTGACGAGGTGTAAGATGCCTCTATGGCAGCGTGGGTGTGACAAGCGAGCTGGGAAGGAGTGTTGTAGACTCCTTGAAGGATAAGGGGAATATCCTTAGAATTTCTGAGAGTGGGGAAATACAACTTGGCTTATGCTTATTGGGGCCACCTGTTTATACAAAAAAGTCCTGTTCCCTTCTCCAGGGTAATTCTTGTTTGAATTGACATAAATGTTCCAGAACAAACAAAAGTAAATCTAGTCTTGATTTCAAAATTACTAGTGGGAGAAACTTGCTCTGACTCTCGTAAACTCTCTCAACTACCCTCATCAATGAAACAAGATATCTCACTTCTAGCCTGAATTAATCTATGTTCATCCTGTTGTGTGTGGGACTTTGTACCTGTCACCTAGGGTTTTTTCCATCAAGTTTTACTTGTAAACAATTTCTCCTCTTACAGTTTTGAGCACATCACAGCTGCTTGAAGCAGGAGCATTGTAAGCAACGTGGAAGACAGCTTTCAGCCACAGCATGGAGAGTGAGCGAGGCCAAGAGCTACTCTGGTGAGTCATTGTGTGAATGAGCTGCAGCAGTGGGAAGCTCCAGCAGAAGGCAACCTGAGTGACGGAGCAGTTTGGTCACTTGCTGGTATTCTTGTCAGATGGAGAAAATGCAGCAGTTCTTTGGAAAGTTGGAGACGGATAGAAGACCTCATTAAGGAAACAAATGATTTGAGGGTAGTAGAAAAGATAAACATTACAAAGTTCTTTTTAGCTTGTGTCAAACTGGAGAGCAGCAGCAGAACATTGGGGCACATACTGAAGTTACCGACAGACACTGAAGACTTTTAAGCGGAATTCCTTGCCTGGGGCATAGTTATGTGGGGTACGTACTCACAGGCAGAGGTGGAAACTGCCCGGATAAGTAACAAGGGGAAAGCACTGGAGGGTGACACGAGAGGGACAGCTGAGGTCTTTGATTCATCCTGGCACTTAAGCACCTATCTAACCATGACTGCTTGAAGATAAGGAGACTACTTCTGCGTCAGGATACTGTGCTCAACTGAAGGTTCAGCCAGCAACCAGTCACGAGAAATGGTGGTGGTATATTGCGTATATTACATATACGGTTTTCTAGGAATTACGTATACTTTTTCTGTTTCTCATTTCAATATAAGCTTTTCTTTATCCCATAATTGTTCATGTCTTCTCCAAGTCCCACATCTGGTTTGTAGTAGAATGTAGGGTTTCTCTTTTTTGGGCACCTTTACCCCACCTTTACAGCAAGGCTCTGTGTTCATATGGCTTTGGACTGAACGATGCCTAATCTGTTACTCTGATGCTTCCCTTCAGTTCATTAATTCCCTTCCTGTGTTTTGCATTCTGCAGTTCCAATTTTTGCCATCCCTTACATCACTTTCAACATACCTAAAACCCAGAACTTTAGCTTTTTTATCCCAGTCATTCAAGTAAGGTATGATAAATAAATAAATACAGAAATTAAAGTGCATGGGAATCACTTGGCCTCTGAAATGTTTTCCCACTTAACCTTTTTCCAGCATGAAGAGAAAAGGACCACTTGTGGCTCCTTTCTGTGTGTTTACTGCTTTGTGCAGCCAGTTTTTGATACAGCCAGAGCCAGCAAGTTCTCCTGCAATATTCATTAGACATTAACCTCACAAGGAGAACCTTTCTGAGTATGTACTTGAAGCTGAAAGGCTCCAATGGCTATTGCAACCCTTTTGTTTGTTTCTAACTGGGGCAGTGACATAGTTAAAAAGTTTTGGCATTTAGCGGGGGTGGGAAACACGGTCTCTTGTTTACTTTGGAGGCATAATAGGTTTATTTCCTAATGGTATTTCTTGTAATGTCTCTGCTGCATTTGCAGAGATTAGGAGATTTCTTGGACTGATTTTCAGAATGGCAGTCCCAATATCCATCCCAATGAGAACCAATCGCTACAAATGAAGCCCCAGTATACAAGCACAGTTAACTTGACATGCACCTTACGTTTATGCCCTTTGCAAAAGGAAGCTCTAGTACATGCACACCCATATTTCTTAAATGTTTCTTTGAGTTGGAGCCTTTTTTTTTCCTGTATAAACAGCCTTATCGTGCTCAGTCAATGCTGTTTGCATGTAGTTATTATACCTTGCTGCTGAAGGAGGTTAAAGATAAAAGGCACCACATTTGTTTTGGTGTTACAAATTCACAGGTTTTGTGGGTTGGTTGTTTTGTATTTTTTTCTTTCTTTTTCCCAGGAACAAGATAAGTCATATTACAAATAACACAAGTTTTCCGTTTTTGGGCTCAAAGACAAAATGTACATTTTATAAATAACAGAGTTGAAGAAGAAATTATTAACTATTAGACATGCAGTAAATGAAATACTTTCTTATGGTATTCACAGTTTTATTCATCTCCAGTGGCCAGTGACCTCTGCATGCTAACAGGGATACTTAAATTGCACATGTAGTCTCTTATTCCACCATTGAAATGCATCTGTCTATGAAAGCAAGCTTCTTAAATATATGACAACTGTGTTTAAAAGCATCAGAGAAGGATATTTTAAATACAGAATACAATTGGTCAAGTAGGAATATGATCCAACATCAAGATGGAGGCTATAATCTTATATAAATTATTCAGGGATTTCCAGTGACAATTGTCAGAGCTATAGTTTTATTTCATATATGAAGAGCGGATGCTTCATATCTTGCTTTCTCCTCTCCTGGTGATTTCAAGTCTACTTTAGAAATGAAAAGGAAACCAAATCACAGAAAACTTCACAGGCAATGAAACAGAGGCAGAAAGCTCGTTCTGCTTTACATCCCATTTGTTTCACAGCATCATTTACACTTGCCTAAGAGAAGTGCACTTAATCCGGCTGTTCTGATATAAAGCCCTTTTGCACAGAGCCACTTTGTTGTGGCATAGAAAAGACACAAAGTAGAGGAGAAAACAGCTTTTCTTTCCCCAAATCATCCAGACCTCTGGAGACGACAATTTAGATAAATAATTCTCTGGCTTATGAGATCAGGTGCAAGAGCATCCTTACTTTCTTCTAGGAGATCCAGATGCCTAAAAGCTCATGCAGTCTTCTCTGTGGATCAAGCAAGTGGCAATTTCAGCTGATCTAACTTGGCAGCTAATATAAACAAATAAGAAAGAACAAACTCTTCTCCTAGTTTGAAAGTCCCCTTCAAAGTCCCAGACAAGCTCAGGGGATACGTAGCATAAATGTAAATCAGAGACTTAATGTGATTTCCCAGTTCCCTCTGCAGATACATACGTGCAAAGGAGTAAAGAAGAAACTTAAGCTTCTGAAAAATTGAAAGTGTCCCTAAGCATTTAGACATTTCTCTTTCAGGGGAGGGAAAGCAGCCGTGAGCCTCTCAGAGCTGCTGAGAGCTGTGGTGAGAAATAACGGTTCGGTCCTTGTCTGCTCGTATATGAAAGGCAACCACACGGAAAATTAGCAGAGAAAACCTGGAGCTGGGAGAAGGTGTTACTTGCTATTTGTCATAGGTAATGAGGAGACAGATGGGAAAGAAGAGGTATTTGCTGTGGAGTGACAAAAACTTATTTTTGGAGAGCAAAAGAGATTTCCTTCTCCTTTTCCCTCGTTGCCCCGCTCTCTGTGGCTGTAATTGACGGTGGAGTGGGCGATTTAGGGGTGCGGTGTCACTGCTGATCTCTGTCTCAAGAGCGGCTCAAACCCATCTCTCAGATCAGAGAAGCTGCTGTGCTGTGTGCATGTATGTGTGTGCGTATGTGCAGTGTGAAATCCAAATTTAAATCCAAGTTCACTTCATCCCATCTGTGGTTTTAACTTCTTTGGATGCTGTTCAAACCCTGCAAAAATGAAAGTCTTGAGCAAAGTGTCAAGCAGCAGAGGGGCTCGCCCTGCCCCAGTCTACAGGGCAGCCCCTTCTGTGCAAATGGTCCCCAGAGTTTCAGCTCCATGGGTTGCCCTCGTCCCCGAGCTGGAGGACTCCAATCTTGCCAATATCTCCAGCTATCTGTTCGGGCTTTTGCAGCTATCTAATGCCTGCACAGAGGAGGAGTATGCGCACACCATGGTATTTCAAAGCATGCTACATCCACTGCCAGGTTGCCCGCTGCGCAGTGCTCCCTGAGGGATCTCTCTGAGTCACGCTTCCCGCCCCAAACATGCGCAGGGCTCTACTTGTGAGAAACGCAGCACAGCAATTGTTTTCACATGGGTCTTATCATTTCAACAGGAGGGAGCTGTTTATTCCCTTGCTCATGGATGGCTGCAAACAGAAATGTTACCCAAAGGTGCACTGAACTGCCTGCGGTGTACAAAAGTGCATGTGGTTCTCCAAAAGCTATGATTTATTTTGTCCCTCAACAAGTGCAGAGCTTTACCTGAGTCAAGTGACTGAGCTGTGTAACTGAGGAGGTAATGGGGTGCCAAGCAGTGTCCCTTGTGCAAGTGCTTCTTTACAGATGGAGACCTTCTCTGAGAGGCTTTTTATCCCCAGCTTCTGGGCAGCGTGATCATTAGGAGCAGCGGTTGGTGGCTGCGACCCTGTTTTGAGATCCTTCGTTGTGAACAGAACCTGATGCAGGGGCTGACTGAGTGGGACAAGGCCCCAGAGCTGCATTTCTGCTCTGTGGGGAGGAATAAAGGGGAGAAATAAAGGGGAGGAGTAAAGAGGAGGAATAACGGGAGGGATGAGAAGGAGCGTGGCAGTTCCTCAGGACAGCTTTGGCAGGGCTTCTCGTGTATGCGCTGCATGGCTGTGGCTGTGTGCGCCTGCAAGGATTCACTGTTTGGCAGGCATGATTTAACTTCATCCCTCTGAAAATCTGACTCCAATTTTTGAGCAAAAATAGAGTATTTTTTTCCTTTGGGTGTTGCATTTTATATGATGTTGCTACCAATGCCAGATGAAAACATTCCCCCCTGCCACTGTGGAATGAAAGGAAGCAGAAAATGTGGAGACAAAAGGAAAAATTGTTTTGATCTGGAAACATTTGTTAATGATTCTCCCTTTGGTTCCATGCTGGACAGATTTTCTTTCTTCACTGCTTTACATGTATTTAGGTACAGTGAGACTACATCAGGCAGCCTGAGTGCCAGGTTGCCATAATTTGACAAAACAACTTTGCAGAGATACCATTAACATTTGTGATTATCAAAGAGACGGTGGAAAGGAAATTGTCTTACTCTTGACTTATGAATAGATCTGTTTCACAACTTTTTTGAAGACAGATATGAAGCAACCACTTGTGAGGCTGGATTTCTGAGTTTCGCCGCCACTCTGCCCTATTTTTATCTGTTGCTTGAGACACCTTGCCCCCAGAAAAATATCAAAAGAATTGTAAGACGAAAAAGAAATTCTCCATTGTTGCTGAAATGGCCTCATATCTAAGTGACAGTGGGGATGTTGCATCACTGATAAATTCAGCATTTAACATATTCAGGGTTGCTTGCCCCGGGGAGGTGGAGGGGGAGAACAGGTTATTTCACCTGATACCATCAGATGATGATTTATAGCCTACTGTCTTTTCTTTGACATTTATCTAGAGTTTTCATTGTTCATAACCTTACAAAATGCCTATCAGGTTTCTCTCGCTCTTCTGCGGGTGCAGCACAATTTTAAATAAGAGCACAATTAAATGGAAAGCTGAGTTGTAGCCAGCAGGATGTTCACAATATTCCAGTACACTGGGGCGCTGTTTAGTATTGATCTTCTGATGTTTCAGTGGGAGATGACTTAAAACCAAGCTTCTTTATAAAGGTGCAGGTTTCTCATTGAAACCTCCCTTCCATTATGATAGTGAGTTGTGCCGTGTTCTAAGTTGAAATAATTAGTTCTGATGCAAAACAGAAGCTTGAGATTAAAAAAATAAGCTACCTTGATTGTTATTTAACTTTGTTAATAACTGAGCTCTGTTGGCTGTGACAATTTCCACTTGTCCATCACCATTTAAAAAAAAAGCAAACCAAAAGCACAGCCCTCTGCAACTTAAAAGCAGTCACTGGCTGCAGACAGAAAAGGAGTGAGGAATTAATCCATGTGAAGATGTGTAAGAGCAGAAGGTTTCACAAACAACTTACTTTCTACCTCAAAACTGAGAAGCTGCCAAGAAATAAATTGACTGATGCAAGCTGAGTTAACTTGTCTATATAAAGGCACTAAACTCACATACACATATATTAGAATTTGCACATTTTCTAGATTTATTTCTAAAATACTGGCACACCCAATAAGGGAAGGAAAATACTGCACATCATTCAGTGTAAAACACAACTAGGGCACAAACTGCTTGTTTTTTTCATTTTAATAAACCAGACAAAAGGCAGGGCATCATCTTTTATTTTTCAGCTTTTGAGGTGGAGGTCGGAGATTAGTGTACATAAAAAAGGAGTCCCTTGTCTTTACAGAGGTGTAGCATATAAATTGAACTGTATGGTATATTAGTGGGAGGGGGAAGGTAAGGCGAGGAAAATTCCTCTGTTTGGATTTAGACCTCTCCAATGGAGATGTAAGCGTGAGAAACAGTCAGTCCTGAATCCCTGCCTAATAAAAGGAGATGAGCAGGAACCTCCAGTTTGTGATTCATCTCTTTCTCAGGTGGATGTCTAAAATAGATGAGATGAAACATGCCTTGGCAGAGGCAATTTCTCTCCCATTTCCAAAGGGCTCTTGATGTGTGACCACAGATTCATTCATCCATCCCGTGCATCCTTCAGCACATGACTGTATGATTTCAACATAGGGTGAGCGCCTCTTAAGTCAGATGTCAGAAGTGTTCCTGAAGGTAGAGTCATGAGACCAACAGCCATAGCAGGGACCTAACAGATCTAGTTCAGAAGTGGAAGTCTGAACAGCAGAGGACTAGGAGGGAGATAAATTGCATGTATGTGCTTGTGGACAGAAGTCTTGGTTTCAAATGAAGCAGCTGTCTTCAAGTTTGTTTCTGGTAGGTGCAGATCCGGTGAATCACACTAGGGACAGAGGTGAATTTGGCTTCCCTTTCAAAAAGTATTTTATGACTTTTCCTTGAATTAGCTTAAAAATACATAAATAAACAAATAGAAATGAATTGCTGACAGTACCTGACCTTGCTCTATTCCCTGATGCTGTTGGAGTAGAAAATCATTTATGTTCTCTGTATGCTGAAAGTTCATTCAAGACTTTAAATTGCCGATGTCACCTAAGACTTAGGAATTAGGGGAATATCCATCTAAAGATGCCCAAAAGAAGGAAAGGGGTAGGATCCTAAATCTTTTTCTTTCGTTGACAACTAAAGAAGAAAAAAGAGGGAGTTCAAAAATGGGCCATAGCCGCATCATGGAGTCCCTCACAATTTCAGCTGAGTACAAAAACAATAAATAAAGTACTTGCAACGACAGGATCAGAAACGGGGTTAATGCATCACATTACATGAGATCTCATCAGTCAAATGGCCAAACTTATGGTACTGTGATTAATTACCTCACTTGCATCTGGGTACTCCTGCCTCTGCCTAGTGCTGATACAGATTGGCAGTCCCTGATGTCCAGCCGCAACACCCAGTGTTCCCTTAGGCTTCTCAATCGTCCAGCTACTTTGAGCAAGACAAGCAGCATGAACATCTGCCAGGTTTCATTCAGGAAAAAAATCATTGGCCTGTGAACTTGGATGAACCATGGCATGGGGAATCCACAGATTAGAAGTCTCTTTCTTGGTTTCCAGGCCTTTTGTTGAAGTCAAACCTGACTATGTACACCTCTGGCAACCTCTGTTTCTCCTGACCAAGTGTGTGAATGGTCTTGTCTGTCGGAGTGTCCTCTACAAGATAAAGTTAGATTTGCCTTGTGGTACAAAATGCTCT
>Ga0181612_181354_pt1 | contig 19061 bp, 20 predicted proteins | sample HoacroProtozoa21_FD_119630 | JGI IMG/M metagenome (GOLD analysis project Ga0181612, IMG submission 119630) | Hoatzin crop microbial communities from Cojedes, Venezuel. Combined Assembly of Gp0051906, Gp0051904, Gp0051908 | reverse complement strand
TTCTCCCGCCTCCACTCAAATGGAACAGTTGCCCCCCCCAGCCGAATATGAGGGTGAGTCGGGCGAGCCTGCCCCCACGCCGCAACCGCAACAACAGACTCCTCCGCCCGCAGAGCCGGAGACGCCGCAGGAGCCTGCTCCGACAACAGCACCGCAATAAGCACCGGGCGGCGATTGTGGAAGGAAACTGTTTCCACCGTAATAAGCGATTAAACGGACTATGATGACTGCATAACACCACTGCGTTGTCCAGTTGTTTCCACTACGATAAAGTTTGGTGTTTAAAGCATAAAAATAATGGCAGAGCTTACGCGTGTGAAGCCCTGCCATTGTTTTTTGATGATGTTGTGATGATGATGAATTAAGGCCATTCGGAGAATGGTGCGTAGCTATTACCATCCCAAATACGCACATAGAGTTCATCATCAGTCTTCTTGGCTCCCTCATACGTGTTGACGACATAATTGTTGTCGCTTGTTCTCACATAGAGATTGTAGTCGTCGCCACACTTGTATTCAAAAGGACCATCATATTGCTTCCATTCACCACTGCTGGTTTTGATGTAGGAAGTTACTTTTGTTCCATCGAAGTAGTAGTAGAGGTAGCCTTTGGGCTGTCCGCCGCCATAGAATTTTTCATCAAACAAACCATTATAGACTGTGCTGTAGTTCACCCAGTAGCCTTTCATAGCGTTGTTCTTGGTTGTTGAGAACTTGGCCCACATAGCGTCTTGCTTTTCTTTCTTTGTGGTGCCTTCTGCTTCTTCTTTGCTCACGAGTGTTTTCTCCTCCTTTGAGCAGCTTGTCATGCCCAGTGCCAATGTGGTCACGAGAGCGAATAAAATAATCTTTTTCATAATTTTGTTTATTTGGGGTTTACGTCATGCTTGCAATCCAGTTGTAGAAGTAACTGCACACTCCGAAGGCGACGATGCCCGCTGTGCATAGTGCAAGCGCCAGGCGAGTGTTGCCGTCGCTGCGGAAGTAAGACAGCGGGTTGTCGTTCTTGCGGATGTACATTGCCTTCACAATCAGCAGATAGTAGTAGAGGCTCACCACGGTGTTTATCAATGCCACGAAGAGCACGAAATAGGCGGCGAAGGAACCCTGCTTTGCTGCTGCCATGAAGACGAAGAACTTGCTGAACATTCCTGCGAAGGGCGGGATGCCTGCGAGCGAGAAGAGTGCCACGGTCATGAGGAACGAGAGCTTCGGGTTGGTGCTGTAGAAACCGTCGTAGGCGCGTATGTCGGTGCGGCCTCCGTTCTTTTCCTCCACTACCGATATGACGGTGAAGACGGCGAGGTTGGCCACTACGTAAATCAGCACGTAGAAGCTAAGCGCTACCAGTCCGAGGCGGTCGTTGCCTACCACGGCAAGCATTATGTAGCCAGCCTGCGAGATGGAGCTGAACGCCATGAATCGCTTGAGCTCCGTCTGACGTATGGCGAAGAGGTTTCCGATGGTGATGCTCAATACTATCACGATGTAGAGCAGCATGAGCCATTGCTCCACCATGGCGGGGAACACTTTCATGAGTATCGTCGCCAGCGTCATGGTGGCAGCGCCCTTCGAGATTACGCTAAGATAGCCAGTAACGGTCGTTGGTGCTCCCTGATAGGTGTCGGCAGTCCAGAAGTGGAACGGCACGAGCGAAATCTTGAAGCCCAGTCCGCTGAAGAAGAAGACAAGACCCATGATGGCCATCGGAAGCGCCTTCACTCCTCCGTGCGACTTGAGCAAGCCTATGTGCTGTGCAACGTCGTCGAAATAGAGCGTTCCGCATACTCCGTAGATGAAAGAGATACCGAAGAGCATCACTCCACTGGAGAAAGTGGCGGTGAGGATATACTTTGCCCCTGCCTCGGCAGAATTGTGGCGATACTTGTCGAGAGCGACGAGGCAGGCCATGGGCACCGACGCCAATTCGAGACCGAGGAAGAAGAGCAGGAAGTGTCCCGCCGACATCATCATATACATTCCGAGGAGCGTGGAAACGACGAGCATATAGAACTCTCCCTCCTTGAACGAAGTGTCGGGGCGCGAAAGCCACAGTCGCGACTGAATGAGCACGATGAGCGTTCCCACTGCGAGTATGACCTTCATCACTGCCGCTGCCCACGTGGACTGATACATGCCTCCGAAGGCTGTCTGCGGGTCGAGTGCGACGAAGCAAACCGCTACCTGCACGAGCATAAGCAGGCAGGCGAGCGGATTGAACCACTTGCGTTCCTCTTTCTTTGCCGAGCAGAAGTCGGCCACGAAGAGGATTATGAGGATAGCCACGAGTGTGGCTTCCGGTATCATTTTAAGGAATTGACTGTAGTCCATATCTTTTTAAATTACGAGTTACGAATGTTGAATTACGAATTGGTTGCTACTTGCGCTACGCGGAATCGTCGAATGAAGAATTGGTTTGCAGTTAAACCGTTTGCAATCGGCAGAGCCGACAAATTCGTAATTCGTAACTCCAAATTCGTCATTTTATATAACTTCTTACATATTGATTACCTGGAGAATGGGGCCAACGGCGTCGCTGATGACATTGCTTGCCCACAAGGGGAACAGACCGAGACCAGCTACGCAGGCTATTAGGCAAACCACGGCTACGCGCTCGTCCCACGTGGCATCGGTGAGCTCCTCGTAGTGCGGGTCGGCCACCTTGCCGTAGAGAATCTTTCCTACGACGCGCAGTATGTAAACAGCCGTTACGACGATAGATGTGCAGGCGATGATGGTGCAGGCGCGGTGGAACGTGTCGTTGTTCATGAACGAGCCCACGAAGATGGTCATCTCTGCGATGAAGCCAGAGAAGCCTGGCAGTCCGAGGTTGGCAAGACCAGCCACCACATATCCTACGGCGAGGAACGGCATAATCTTCATCAGTCCTCCCAGTCGGCGGACATCACGCGTATGGGTGCGTCCGTAAATCATGCCGATGAGTGCGAAGAAGAGTGCCGTCATCAGTCCGTGGGAGAGCATCTGCAGGATTGCGCCCGTGCAAGAGGTCTGCGTCATCATCAGCAGTGCGAAGAGCACGAGACCGCAGTGGCTCACCGACGAATAGGCGTTGATATACTTCAGGTCGGTCTGCACGCAGGCGCTAAGCGCTCCATAGACCACTGATATGGTGGTCAGTATGAGGAATATCCATGCGAGCTGCTGGGCAGCCTCTGGCAGCAGATACATTGCCACGCGGAAGCATCCGTAGCCTCCGAGCTTCATCAGCACGCCAGCGTGGAGCATAGAGACGGCAGTAGGCGCCGAGGCATGACCGTCGGGGCTCCATGTGTGGAACGGGAAGAGGGCGCCAAGCACTCCGAAGCCGATGAAGATGAACGGGAAAAATATCTTCTGAATGTGAACGGGGATGTTGTGCAGTGCAGCTATCTCGTTGACGTTCATGGTGGTGGCACCACTATAATAATATATTCCGAGGATGCCGAGGATGAGCAGCGCCGAGCCTCCCATGAGCATCAGGGTGAGCTTCATGGCTGCATATTCCTTCGGTCCGCTGCCCCATACGCCGATAAGCAGATACATCGGTATGAGGGCAACCTCGTAGAACATAAACATTGTGAAGAGGTCGGTGCAGATGAAGAATCCATAGACACCCGTTGATAGCAGGGTGAACCAGAGGAAATACTCCTTCGTCATCGGCTTGAGCTGCCACGAGGCAAACGTTCCCGTGAAGACGATGATGCTGGAAAGCAAGAGCATCACCACGGAGATGCCATCGACGCCTACGGAGTATGCTATGTTGAGCGGCTCGAACCATGGTATGCTGTCGGTGAGAAGCATCACGTCGGTGTTGCCTGCGGCTCTCTGCTTGATGAAGTAGATGGTCAGCCATATCGAGAGGGCGAGCAGGCACGATGCTCCTGCCACCATCACGCCGCGCACCTGATTGAGGCTCTTGGCCAGCCATAGGCCGAGGAGCATCAGCGCGGGAATCACTACGAATAAACTTAATATACTCATTTTCTTTTAGTTCTTTATCACGACGGTTCCGTGGTTCTTGGGCGATAAACAGGTCAGTTTAACGGCTTGCGAACACCAGAACATCGAAAACTTATATTGCCAATAGTATTAAAGTGAGAGCCACCGTTCCAGTGAGGAACCATACGGCATACTGACGCACATCGCCACTCTGCCACGGCCTTATGCTCTCGCCAGCCTCGTTAGCAGCCCAAGCAGAGAAGTTGAACGTGCCGTCGATGACATGGCGGTCGAACCATGCTATGGGAGTGCTGACAAGACGGAAGATTACCTTGTGGGTTACGAACATCCACACTTCGTCCATGTAGAAACGCTTGTAGGCAGCGCGATGCAGCTTCGGGAAACGCTTGGCCAGTGCGTCGGCCACGGGTGTCTCCTCGTTCTTATACATCAGGGTGGCTGCTATGATGCCTATCAGTGCCAACACAACGCTTGCAGTGGCAATGGGCCAATTGATGTGAGTGTCGAAGCTCATTCCGTTTGCCGAGACGAAGTGGCCGAAAGGAATAAAACCGCACACGCAGGTGATGCCAGCCAATATTATAAGAGGTATGGTCATAGTGAGCGGAGCCTCGTGGGGCTGATGAGCGCCCTTGTCCTTGTTGGTCTCATAGTAGCTCTTTCCCCAGAATATCACGTAGTAGAGACGGAACATATAGAATGCCGTCATCATGGCGATACCGCTCATTATGGCTCCCATTGCCGGGTGGAAATGATAGCATGCCACGAGTATCTCGTCTTTCGAGAAGAAACCGGAGAACGGCGGTATGCCTGCTATGGCAAGACAAGCGATGAGGAACGTTATATGGGTGATAGGCATATACTTGCGCAGTCCGCCCATGTAGGCCTTCTCGTTGCTGTGAACGGCATGGATGATGCATCCTGCGCAGAGGAAGAGGCAGGCCTTGAACATGGCGTGGGTGAACAGGTGGAACATTCCAGCCATATATCCCAAGCCTTCAGCATCGGCATACTCCTCTGTCATGGCTACGGTGCCTGCCTCGCTTGGCTCGCATACTCCGAGAGCGACGAGCATGAAACCTATCTGCGAGATGGTGGAGAAGGCAAGCACGCGCTTGATGTCGCTCTGGCAACAAGCCACGGCAGCTGCATAGAACGCCGTGAACGCTGCGATGTAGGCTATCCAGTGCAGTTGCTCTGGGGCATACATTATGAACAGCGGATAGAGGCTTGCCACGAGATAGACACCTGCCACAACCATCGTTGCGGCGTGGATGAGCGCAGACACTGGCGTGGGGCCTTCCATGGCGTCGGGCAGCCAGATGTGCAGTGGGAACATGGCCGACTTACCAGCACCTCCGATGAACATCATAAACAGAGCCATAGGCATCACCCAAGCGGCGGTGTCGGCAGCCTGCGTTATCTGTGGCATCACGGTGAGGTCGTAGTTGAACGTGCCCACATAGAAGCTATAGAAGAGTATTCCTATAAGGAAGAACAGGTCGGCGAAGCGCGTAACGATGAACGCCTTCTTCGACGCTGCCACGGCTGCATGGAGCGGATAGTAGAATCCGATGAGCAGATAGGAGCTCACGCCCACTAACTCCCAGAAGAGATACATCTGGAAGATGTTGGTGGCCACCACCAGTCCGAGCATCGACATGGTGAAGAGCGAGAGGAAGGCGTAGTAGCGCTGAAAACCCTTCTCGCCGTGCATATACCCGAAAGAGTAGATGTGCACCATGAGCGACACGGTGGAGATGACGATGAGCATCATTGCCGATATCGGGGTGATGCGGAAACCGATGTTGAACGTGAGCAACTCGCTGAACTTGAGCCATGTGAAGTCGAACGCAGTGATGGTGGGATAGAGTCCCGTGGCTGCGTCGCGCCCGTCAACGAGGAAGTATTTGAATGCCGTCCAATAGCACAGCACAGTAACCACTGCAAGGGAAGCCGTGCCGAGCAGTCCTGCCACTCGGTGGCTCATCTTCATGCCGGCGAGTCCGAGTATGACGAACATCAGCGCCGGCAACAACAGTATCAAAAATACGCAACTGTAATCCATAGTCTCTTATAATTTCATGTTTTCAATACTGTTCACCTGGTCGCTGTGATAGTTGCGGTAAACATTGATGATGATGGCAATGGCCACGGCGCTTTCGGCTGCTGCCACGCCAATGGCAAAGAGCGTGAAGAAGAATCCTTCGTTGCCCGCAGGATAAAGCATACGGTTGAAGGCTGCGAAGTTGATGTCAACGGCATTGAGTATCAGCTCCGTCGATATTAGCATGGCAATCAGGTTGCGGCGCGTGAAGAAGCCGAACACTCCGATGAAGAAGAGGATTGCCGAGAGTACGAAATAATATTCTACTGGTACCATACGCTTTTACTCCTTTCTTGAAATTACTATTCCGCCGATGATGCAGGCCAGCAGGAACACCGAGATGAGCTCGAACGGGAGCACATATCCGCCCTTGCCAGAGCCTACGAGAGCCTTGCCTATAAGGTCCATCGGAACCTCGGCGTCGGCCATGCCCACTGTGCTGGCTATCAGCTTATTCTTGAAGAACACGGCGAGCACCGTGGCCAAGCCTACGATGGTGAGCACCGCTCCGTAGGCCACTCGGCTGCCTTTCATTCGCTCTATCAGTCCTTGCAGCGTGCGCTTGTTGACCAGCTGGATGGCGAAGATGTAAATCATCGTAACGCCGCCAGCATAGATGGCTATCTGCGCAGCGCCGAGGAAGGTGTAGTCGAGCAGGAAGTAGAGACCTGCCACTCCGAAGAGCACGAAGAGCAGGAACGTGGCTGCCCGCATAATACGCTTCGTCGTAACGCAGAGTATGGCAGAGCCCACTATCACTACGGCGAATATGCAAAACATTACTATGTTGCCCATGATTCCTTACTTTGTTTTAGTGTTAAACTTACCGATTTCCTGCTCGGCGCCTCCGTCGATGAGGCCAGGCAGCGAACCACCCTGATATACCTCCTTGTCGAGATGGAGCACGAGTTTGTCGCGGTCGAACACGGCATTCTCGAAATCGTTGGTGAACTCGATGGCGTCGAAGTTGCAGGCGTTGACACACAGCTGGCAGAACATACAGTCTCCCAAATCATACTGATAGTCAACGAGATGGCGCTTCTTCTTGCCCGTCTCCTCGTCGGTTACCATCTCCGAGAGAATCTTTATGGTGCCGTTGGGACAGGCCTTCTCGCACATCGTACAGGCCACACACTTATACTGCCCCTCTTCGTCGCGCTTGAAGACGAGGCGTCCGCGGTGGCGCTTGGCCACGTGAAGCGTGGTCTTGCGGTTTTCGGGATACTGCTCCGTTGACTTGTTGGTGAAGAAGTCCTTGAAATACTCTTTCCAAGTAACCTTCATACCAGTGGCAAGCGTCTTGAGCCCGTGCCCGATTTCTCCGAAATATGATTGTTCCTTTTCCATTGTCTTGCTATGAATTAGAAGTGCCAGCCGAGAGCCACCACAACCGTCATCACGACGAGGTTGAGCAGCGCCAGAGGCATAAGATATTTCCACTCAAGTTTCAGAATCTGGTCGATACGCAGACGGGGGAAAGTCCACTTTATCCACATAAGCAGCCATACCACGGCGAGCGTCTTTCCGAAGAACCAGACGATGCCTGGGATGTAGTCCATCACAGTGTCGAAGGCATCTACGCCGATGTTGATGGGAGCCCATCCTCCGAGGAACACCATCGTGGCGATGCCCGCAATGATAAAGAGGTTCAGGAACTCGGCCAGATAGAAGTAGCCGAAGCCCATGCCCGAATACTCGGTGTGGTGGCCTGCCGTCAGCTCGCTCTCGGCCTCTGCCATGTCAAACGGGCCACGGTTAGCCTCGGCATTGCCTGCTATGAGGAACACCAAGAAAGCGATGATGGCGGGAATGTGGCCTCGGAAGATAAGCCAGTTCCACGGACCCGTCTGGCTCTCCACGATGCCACTGACCTGCATGGTGCCAAGCAGCACCACGGCGGTGATGAGGCACAGACAGAGCGACATCTCGTAGGAAATCATCTGCACGGCGGCACGCATGGCCGAGACCACGGAATACTTGTTGTTAGAACCCCAACCAGCAAGGAAGATGCCTATCACGCCAATCGAAGAGAGAGCCGTGATAAGGAACAGGCCCACGTTGAAGTCGAGTATCACCGCACCCTTGTTCCACGGCAGGAACGAGAAGGTGCAGACGGATGCCACTATGACAAGGAACGGAGCAACGGCGTAGAGCAGCTTGTCGGCCTTGTCAACGAAGAATATCTCCTTGATGAGCATCTTCAGCACGTCGGCAAACACTTGCAGCACGCCCCAAGGACCTACGCGCATAGGGCCCAGACGGCACTGGAAGTAGGCGCATACCTTTCGCTCCATGAATATCAGCAAGCACGCTATCAGTGCGTAGGCTATGAGCACCAAGACTCCTACGACGACGCACTCTATCAGTATCGACCAGAAGTCTCCCAACCCCAATGTCTGGCGAAGGAGATTGTCGAACCACGTTGTAACTATCGAAAAATCAAACATATCTTTTTAGTTCTTTAGCTTTTCAGTTCCTTTGTTCTTTAGTTCTATTCGTTTTTCAGTTCTTCAGTCCCGACGTATCGAGAACTCAAAAAACATAAAAACTCATGAACCTAAAACTCAAAAAACTTACAAGCTCATAAACTTAAAAACTCAAAAACACACTTACCTATCAATATCGGGAATAACGAAGTCGATGGCGGCTACCGTGGCAACCAAGTCGGCTATCTTCTCGCCGCGAAGCATCGGGTCGAGAGCACCAGTGAGAGAGAGACCCATAGGGCGCATCTTCATGCGGTAGGGGCTCTTGTCGCCACGAGAGTCCAGATAGACACCGAACTCGCCGCTGGCACCCTCCACAGAGAAGTACCACTGGCCTTCGGGCACCTTTATCACGGGCTTCTGCTTCACGTAGAAGTCGCCTTCGGGGATGTTGTCTATGAGCTGGTCTATGATGTTCAAGCTCTGATACATCTCCTTTATATGGCACATATAGCGGTCCATGGTGTCGGCGCCAGTCATCAGCACCTGCTCCCACTCCACCTTGTCGTAAACGTCGTAAGGATGATTCTTCCTCACGTCGTTCTGCCAGCCAGCGGCACGTCCTGCGGGACCCGTAACGGCATAGTTGATGCAGTCGTCCAGTCCCATCGGGCCAACCTTCTCGAAACGCTTGTGAGTGATGATGTTATCGCCAAACACATCAACGTATTCTTGAATCGTCGGACGCAGATAGGCCGAAAGCTTCTTCACGTTCTGGACGAAGTTCGGGTCTATGTCGTCTTGCAGTCCACCTATTCTATAATAGTTCTGAATGAGGCGTCCGCCAGTGGTCTCCTCCATGCAGTTCAGCACGTGTTCGCGGTCGCGCATAGAGTAGAGGAACGCTGTGAGGGCTCCCATGTCTTGTGCGCAGCAGCCCACGTAGAGCAGGTGAGAGTCAAGGCGTTGCAGCTCGTCCATTATAGTTCTGATGTAATGTATGCGGTCGGTCAGCTCGATGCCCATGCCCTCCTCTATCACTCCTACGAGAGCGTGGCGGTGCATCATGGCCGAGAGATAGTTCAGGCGGTCTGTCAGCGCCAGAGTCTGCGGATAGGTCATGCCCTCCCACATCTTCTCTATGCCGCGGTGGATATATCCTAAGTGGGGATAGACGCGCTTCACCGTCTCACCGTCGAGCACACATTGCAGTCGAAGCACACCGTGGGTAGATGGGTGCTGCGGACCAATGTTTATCACGTAGTCGTCGTCGGTGAACAGTCGGTTCTGCTTCTTCTGCAACTTGCCCTCCTCGTCCAGATAATACTCCAGACCGAAGTTAGGCTCGTCGTCGTCCTCCAATGTATAGTGGTCGTCGAACTTCCAGTCCTTGCGGAAGGGATAGCCCTTGAAGTCTGACCGCAGGAACAGGCGGCGCATGTCGGGATGAACGAGGAAGACGATGCCATAGAAGTCATAGACCTCGCGCTCCAGTAGGTCGGCCACCTTCCAGATGTTGCTCACCGTGGGTATATACGGCGTAGCGTCTTGCACCTCGGCAATCATCTTCACGCTCATGCGCTCATGGCTCTCCGTGTTCTCCAATATATAGATGCAGCCCAGTCCCTCGTCGGCGCCGAAATCCTCGCCGATGATGGTAACGAGATAGTCGAAGTGCTGCTTATCCTTCAGAGCGCGCATCTCGTCGGCGAACTGACTGAAGGGGAACGATTTAAACTCTAATTTCATGCCTTCTCCTCCTTCTCTTCTTTCGGTTGTGAATCGGTGGGCTGGGCAGCCTTAGGAGCCTCTGCCACGGGTGCAGCCTCCTTCTTCAGCTCCTCTACGAACTCTTCGGGCACGTCTGTTACCACGATGGTCTCCCGTTGATGGTCGCCCAACTTCTCGCGGAACGTCAGCTCCTCGTTAGACACTCCAAGCTCCTTCTCGTCCTTGTTCTGCTTATGGTTGGCGCCGCCGAAGAACTTCTCTATCTTCACCTTGCGCTGAAGCTGCATCATGCCATACATGATAGCCTCTGGGCGCGGCGGGCAGCCAGGCACATATACATCCACTGGCACTATCTCGCCGATGCCCTTCACCACGTGATAGCTCGACTTGAACGGACCGCCACTGATGGCACAGCCACCGACGGCCACCACATACTTAGGCTCCGCCATCTGGTCGTAGAGACGCTTCAGCGCAGGAGCCATCTTATGAGTGATGGTGCCAGCGCACATTATCAAGTCAGCCTGACGAGGAGAGTTGCGCGTAACCTCGAAGCCGAAGCGCGCAAAGTCATAGCGCGAGCAACCGCAAGCCATGAACTCTATACCACAGCACGACGTAGCAAACGTGAGCGACCACAGCGAGTTGGACCTGCCCCAGTTAATCAGCTTGTCCAGCGAGCCCGTTACAACGTTGAAGCCACCCTCGTGCAGCTCGTCAACAATCTTCTCCAACGACTCGTTGTCGTTCCATTCCTCATAGGGAATGCTCTTAATCTTTGGCTTTAGCTCTCCCATTCCAGTGCACCCTTTCTCCACGCATAAGCGAGGCCAAACACAAGTACCAACAGAAAGAATCCGATGCTGACGATGGCCAGCACCCCGTATTCCTTCACCACAACTGCCCACGGATAGAGAAACACCGTCTCCACGTCGAACATCAGGAAGAGGATGGCGAACAGATAGTAGCCCACGTGCAGGGGAATCCACGACGAGCCGCGCGTAGGAATGCCGCACTCGTAGGGCTCACCCTTCATCTTCGCATAGGACCGAGGCCCTATCAGCTTGGCTATCAGGTAAGCTGCCGCCACCAGCGTAATACCCGTCACAATGACGGTTACAAGCATAGTAAAATTCATAAAAACTATAATATTTAAATATTCTTCTCTACTAAGAGATGCTTAAGCGACTGCAAAATTACAACTTTTTCTCGAACGCAACAAATTTTAACCAACATTTTTTCGATAACGGGAGATATTAACGATGGGAGTTAGCGGGAGATAGCTGGAGTTAACGGGAGATAACGGTAACGGGAGTTAGCGGGAGATAGCAGAAGTTAACGGTAGATAATGGTAGCGGGAGTTATCAGAAGTTAGCGGTAGAGTTAACGCGGGTTGTCGTTCCCCTAAACAACCTATAAGCCCTAAACTACCTAACAATACCTAAAACCCCGAAACCACCTACCCCCCTATCCTCCCCCATCCCCGAAAAAAACAAATTGTTTTTAAACACGCGTCAACCAGCGATTGGAGCGCTTGGGGCGATTTACCAACAGACGAACAGATTTTCTTAAAGACAGAAGTAACAGATTTTATTTATGTTCCTTATGTTCTTATGTCGAAGAAGATATGTTCCTTATGTCGGAAATATGTTCTTATGTCGAAGAAGATACGTATTATGATGTCATCGGAGCGATTCACGTCAGATTCACGTCCCCCCCAAAAAAGAAAAGGGTGCAGAGCGAACCGCCGAAAACAGTTCCCCTGCACCCTATACTAATCGGGAAAGGCCGCAATCACTCCATCTCCACTATCGTAGTGAAGTAGCTCCAGTAATCGGTCTTCGCATAGAGCTCCTTAGTACCCTTGGGCACATAGAGCGTAGCCGACCTTACACTGCCAAACACGGTGTGGTCCACCTCAAACGGGCTCTGAATGTAGGAATACACCGCCGTAACGCTGTTGCAATCCAAGAAGGCACGCTCCTTGATGCTCGTAACGCTGCTTGGGATGCTGACGGTCTTCAGACCAGAGCACAAGTGGCAAGCATGCTCACCAATCTCCTTCACACCCTCTGGAAAGGTAATCGACGTGAGAGCCGAGCAATTATAGAAGGCACTGTCGCCGATGGCATCCACGCTGCTCGGAATGTCGATTGACTTCAGACCAGTGCAACCACTGAACGACGACATTCCGATTTCCGTCATGCCGCTTGGGAGACTGATGGACGCAGGCCAAGCGTTTTGCCCGATTTTTGTTCTAACCACCGATAATTTATTTAACCACAGATGAGCACAGATTATCACGGAGGGGGACGTAAATCTCACATCAATCTTAAAATAATAAATTGTTCAGACTATGGCGTCAACGAGCGATTGGAGCGATTTTGGGAGATGGGAGTTATCGGGAGTTATCTGGAGTTAATGGGAGTTAGCGGTTATCGGGAGTTAGCGGTATCTGAAGAGGGGGTAGGTAGTAATAGTAGGTAGTAATAGGTAGTAATAGGCAAGCACCTGTCGGTGTCAATCAAAAAAAAGAAAAGCGCCCATAAAAGAGCGCTTTCCCCTTTGAGAAGAGATTTCCGTGTAAATCAGTGCCAATCTGTGGTCAATTAAGAGCAGAAATCTGTGGTCGATAAAGAAATCTGTGGTCGAAGATAGAATATCACGTCTTCTTCCACTTCTTGCCTTTCTCAATACAGGAGACGCGTTTCTTGGTGACCCAGCGGGAGACTACCTTGGGAGGGTCGGTATTCACGTGGCACTCCTTGATTGCGTTGCAGAGCTCGTCGTAGCTGAACTCTTCGGGCAACGTCATATAGGCTGCGGTGAAATCGGTTGGTTGAGGGTAAGTGATTTCGTTCTTCTGGGCCGACTCTATGAGGTCTTCGCCGAAGAGTGAGAACGTACTGGCCAGTGCGGAACGGGCTATCCATAGCGCTAACGCCGTAGTATTCTCGTCCTCTTTCTGACCGTTGAGGAAATACCATGATATTGCCGAGCGGAAGCCTATCTCCGCTGACCGTCTTACCAAGTCTGTCAGCACTGCTCCACAAGCCGCCTGATCAGCCTTCTCCAGTCGTTTCTTCTCTTGGGATGCCTCGTCCAAGAACTTTCTTATGGCTTCCGAGGCCATGGGGAGCACCAGATTGGGGATTACTACGTTCATCGCGTTTGTCTCTGGCAGATGGTCGCCCGTCTCCTTTATCTCGCGAAGCAGCGATTGTATCTGCACTATCTCCTCGTCCGATAGTACTCCCACTTCGGCCTCCTCTATTTCCATGCGAGGCATCAGGGCAAAGAGAATGCGAGAGTCGAGACCTTTGCCCAAGCGCTTGCTGAAGTAATCGCGAAGAAGCAGTGGTGTTGAGTTTGCATAAAGGGATATTCTGCCAGGACCACGAAAGGTGATGCCATCCTTGGTGGCGCGGTCTTGTCCTACCAATTCATCGTAGAAACATTGTCGAAGCAGTGCATCGAACGAAGTACTCTTGTTGGAGTCCATCGTTGCCAATACGTCCTCCAGTTCGTCGGCTACGATGCATATCTGATGGCCACCTGCCTCGTAGAGGGTCTTAAACACGGCGGCACCTGTCTGGTTGGGCATCACTATATATCTACGCTCGCGTGGTGCCGTGCGCGGTGTTTGCTCCTCCTCTCCCTTCTTCCTTCTGCCTCGCTTCTTTGCGTTGTTCATGTATTCCCTATACTCAAACATACGCTGGTCGGCCTGTAGGTCGCTCTGGGTAAGGTCGGATACAAGGATGGATTTCAGTCGGCTCATCACCGTGGATTTACCACAGCTCTGCGGTCCTACTACGAGGGTGAAGAGGGTCGGCGGTTGCGGCCCCATTATGCTGTTGAAGCCTGCCAACCTGATGCCCGAAAGACGTAGAGACAACAGGGGCAGCATACCTTTTACTGCTATTGGCCACCATTGCCTCGGCAGCTCCTTCAGCATCAACTCCACCATGGGCGGCAGTTGCTCTGGAAACTCTGGCTCGCGATATAGTTCCGAGCCGAACATACCCTGTTTCTCTGCCCAGTCGGCCACGCTCTTGATGCCCTCTGGGTTGTCCGTATCGAATGGCGTCGTGTTCGCCAAGAAGTCCTCCTTAGAGGAAAACTCCCTTCCTTTCTCTGCTACAAAGGCCACTTCCTTGTTGTGGCGATTGCCTTTTACGATGGGGCCATTCAGCTTGGCCCATTGTTCTTGAATGTTGTTCATTGTTCGTTATCCTGTTTAATGTTAAACAATACTTCTTCATCAATAAATAGCAGCGACTTGCTGCCTCCGAGCCATGCTACGCGTACAATGTCGCTTACGGGGTCAGACTTATAGTCCTTCAGTTCGTCGCCCATGAAAGCCCACAGTTGGTCGTACCAATACTGTTGTAGCTCCTTGCGGTCGTCTTCAGGCTCGCAAGTACAAATAAGGTGTAGCGAGCCGCGCAAAGATTCATGAGCCAAGGCAATGCCCATATCCTTCGGAGAGAGCTTGTTGGCTGCCAGTTTAGCGACCAACTTCTGCCAAATCTCCTTTCCCCTCGGAGCATCGGCACTCTCACGGTCGAGGTCGAGAAACACGAAAGAGGATTTCTCCTTGACGTTTTCGTCGCGACGTTTATTTCCGTTGAACACCCTTGCATGAGGTATCAGCGAATACGCCGCCTTCTTCTTTTCGTTCGCCTTGTTCCATTGCCCTTGCTCAATGAGCCTGTCAACTTCGGCCTGCAATCTGTCGTTACACTTCATTAATTCTCTCAACTGCTCTGCCGACTTCAACGGTCCTACCAGTTGAAAACCTTTTCCGTAGCAAAACGGAGACTTTGTAAAGGTGGCGGGAGCCGAAGCTCCCTTTCCACACTTTTCTACCTGAATCAATCTTTGTGTGTTTTCCATGGTCGTTTTCATTTAAGATTAGCATTTTTAAACTTTTCCAACATCATAAGTAAGCACCCCACCATAAGTGTTCGTTTGAGAAGAGCGTCAGCATGTCGCTGCGCTTGACGCCTCTGTTTGCCATTGGCGTAGTTCATCACTTGCTTCCTTGCTTGAAGCCACTGACTGAAAACTGAATAAAATTCTTTCATCGTGTTTTTCTTTTTATTATTATTACGTAACACACCATTGTGTACGTTTCTGGCTGCAAAGGTACAACAAATAAATTAAAATCGTCCGACTTAGGAGGACATTTTTAGTTAAAAAATACAAAACTGATTGACCACAATCCCTTTCTGATTGATAGTCAACCAGTTACTTCAAAACACAGCTTATACAGAAATAGACTTAACGCAGGGGATAATATTCATGTGCCACGCCCATCATCATATCGCGAGTCTCTAAGACCCATCTGCCGCCACGCATAATCCTGTCGGGCTTCGCCTTGTCCTTCAGCTTCGAGGGCTCAAGACCAAAGGCTTTCGCGATAGTAGTCCATGGCACGTTCCTGCTGTCGTTCATGCTCGTGTACGCCGTCTTGATGATGGCAGCCAACTGCGTGAGGTTGGCCTTCCCATTGAAGCCCAGCCACTTCAAACTACCCTCTTTGCCATCCTCCCATCCATCCATAGTAGTCAGCCATCCGAACTTTGCCGACTCCGCCAAAAATACGCAGAGCGGGATATTGAACCCGAACGCCCCGAATTTGTAGCCTCCGAAATCGTCTTTCAACAGTCCCTTGTTCAAGCTCGTTAAATATTGCTTCTGGCTCGACCTATAATTATGTTCCACTTCATGCGTCTGCCAATCGTCCTTATCCCTACGCAAGTACTCTTGCTCCTTGCCCTTCCAAGTAGCAATGACCCAATACTTTTCCTCGCCGCTATCCTTCAGCTCCTTCCTCTCCTTAGAAGTCAAGTCGAAGCACACAGGAAGCGGAAAACGTTTGTCGAGATTTAGTCGTAACTTCAGCATAATAGAAATATTTGCCGCAAAAGTAGCAAAAATCCTCGAAACGGCAAAGCATTTTCAAGAGAAAATCGCTCCAATCGCTCGTTCGCTCGTTGACGCCTACTATTTCTTTTTTTGCATTTTTCTCTCGCGCGCGAACAATATATATAATATAAACGGTCAAATACTACTACTATATATAAGAAAGAAATTAAATTTGGCCTTTCTATATAGTGCGACTTAGACATCGACACACCATGGAAAAAATAAAAAAAAAGATATTATGCTCGTCAACGAGCGATTGGAGCGATTGGAGCGATTTACCATCCTCACCATCGCAACTATTCATCCTCGCCACATCGTCCGAACAAACCCGCCGAAACAATAGGACATCCACTCGAAAAAAGTTTGAAAAAAGTTGCCGAAAAATTTGGTGGTTTCAAGAATTTTTTGTACCTTTGTAGCGTGAGAAGTGGAAAGTCCACCGAGGCTCACAAGGAACTAAATTAAATCTTACAAAAAAGTTATGTTGTACTACAAGTTTTTTCAAGTGAAGAGCTCCATCGAGGCCATGTCTGGCAAGTATTACGCCTGCACCATCAAGAGCGGCGACATCAGCACCGAGCAACTGGCCGAGCACATCCAGGCCAACTGCACCGTGAAGTATTCCGACGTGCTTGCCGTCTTGCGCGAGCTGTTCGAGACCATGAAGGAGAAGCTGCAAGAGGGCTACTCCGTCCATCTTGACAACATCGGCTACTTCCGCATCGCCGTCAGCTCCAAGCTCGTTGACTCCATCGACGAGTTCAACCAGAGCACCGACATGCGTGCCCCTCGCGTCATCTTCACCCCGGAGAGCACCAAGACGAAGGACTCCGAGGGCAAGTATCGCAAGACCGTAGCCCTGACCAGCGGCGTCAAGGTACGCGAGCTGCCGAAAGCCACAGAGTGATGCCGCTGTTCTTTTTTAACCACAGATTTCTGCTTTTAATCGACCACAGATTTCACAGATTAACACTGAAATCTCATTCAAAGGGAAAGCGCCATTGTGCGCTTTTCTTTTTTTTGATTGACACCGACAGGTGCTTGCCTATTACTACCTATAAGCCCTACTCTACCTATTACTACCTACCCCCTCTTCAGATACCGCTAACTCCCGATAACTTCCCCTAACTCCCAATAACTCCCATCTCCCAAATCGCTCCAATCGCTCGATGACGCGTGTATTAAAACAATTTGTTTTTTCGGGAATAGGGATTTTAGGGCGCTTAGGTATTATAGGGCTTATAGGTTTTCGTAGGGGAAACACTTTCAGTGTTAATCAAACGAGAAAAGCGCGCGCGCTTTTCTCTCGACGAAGGAAATCTGTGTCAATCTGTGCTCATCGGTGGTTAATAAAAAATAATCGGTGGTTAATAAAAAGAAATCGGTGGTTAAGTGGTCAGTGAGACGAGAAACGGCGACTTTCTCAAGCCGCCGCTCTTCAATCTCAATAGGTATTAGTGTCCGTACTTTTAAGGTAAAAAGATTGTATTCAGGATAACGGGTGCAAAGGTAAACAATTTTTAGAAAACACACAAGTGTTTCGACGAAAAAATTGTGCTTTTTAACACCGTGCACGATAACAGATGCAAAAAAACATTCAAACATTTTGGGGTTATCGGGATTTTCACTAACTTTGTATGCGATTTAAAACATACAACGACCTATGAAAATCTTTAAGACAATATTGCTGGCCATGGTAATAACGCCTGCACTCGCACTGGCTCAACGGGCTGAAAGGACACTGAACGAGGGGTGGCTCTTCTCGCGCGACGGAAACAACTGGCAGGAGGTGAGGCTGCCGCACGACTGGGCCATCAGCGGGCCTTTCGACAAGAAATGGGACTTGCAACGGGTGGCCATCAAGGAGAACGGCGAGACTAAGGCGACGGAGAAGAGTGGACGCTCTGGGGCACTGCCGTGGATTGGCGAGGGGCAGTATAAGACCTCCATCACCGTGCCCGCGCAGTATGCCTCGGCAGAGCTGATATTCGACGGGGCTATGGGTGAGCCTGTGGTGCTTGTGAACGGCAAGGAGGCGGCGCGATGGGCTTACGGATATAATGCCTTTCGTGCTGACTTGACGCCTTTTTTGCAGCAGCAGCCGATGAACATTGAGGTGAGGCTGAAGAACCTTGAGGAGAGCAGCCGTTGGTATCCTGGTGGGGGTATCTATCGGCCTGTGAAGCTGGTGATGACGCAACGCACACACATTGACCCGTGGGGGCTGTGCATACGCACAACAAGGGCTGACTCCATGGAGGCTACGGTGTGCATAGACGCGCAGGTGAAGGGATATGACGCGAACAAGATTTGTGCTACGGAGATTGCAATAATAGACCATCGGGGACACACCTTGGCGGCGGCTCACACCGACGTTGAGGAGGACGGTACGACGCACAGTGCATTGCACATAAAACGGCCACAGCTTTGGTCGCCAGAGACTCCATATTTATATAAGGTACGCGCGCGACTGTATGAGAACAATAGACTTATAGATGAGCAGACGGAGACGTTGGGAGTGAGGACGGTAAGCATCTCAAAGGAGAATGGTTTTCAGCTGAACGGGCAGACTCGCAAGTTCCGCGGTGTTTGCCTTCACCACGACCTTGGTCCACTGGGTGCAGCAGTCAACCGTGCTGCCATAGTGCGACAGATTAGGATGCTGAAGGAGATGGGTGCCGACGCGATACGTACTTCGCACAATATGCCCTCTACCGTGCAGATGGAGGTGTGCGACTCTATGGGCATGATGGTGATGGCAGAGAGTTTCGACTCTTGGAAGCAGCCAAAGGTGCGCAATGGGTATAACCGCTTCTGGGACGAGTGGTGGCAGCGCGACATTGAGAACCTCATTATGTGCCACCGCAACCACCCCTCGATAGTGATGTGGAGCGTAGGCAACGAGGT
>Ga0181612_128673_pt1 | contig 19061 bp, 7 predicted proteins | sample HoacroProtozoa21_FD_119630 | JGI IMG/M metagenome (GOLD analysis project Ga0181612, IMG submission 119630) | Hoatzin crop microbial communities from Cojedes, Venezuel. Combined Assembly of Gp0051906, Gp0051904, Gp0051908 | reverse complement strand
TAGTGCTCAGTAACCAATGGTCATAGCAGATGTTTATCAATCGCACAGTCAGCTGACATATGTTTTCAAACAAAAAAAAGAGGTAAAGATGACAAAGAGATCCTGATGACTGCATTTGACCAAAGGCGATAAGTAGATTTAGCAGTTGTTCACTAGAGTAATTCACTAGTAATGTTTCACTAGAGGAGACTGGTGTTCAGCTGAGGTGCTGGGACAAGGTTCCAACAAGCTTGTGCTAGTAGATCACTCGATATAGATCAGCATAACAAAATGGAGAGGTGGGCTCCTCCACCATGAGGATGGGTGCCCCATGATGTCAGTCACAGAACAGGGAGGTTGCAAGAGGAACTGGAGCATTTTGTGTACAGACTAATGCTAACACTCTGCCAGAAGAGAAAGAGCAAGGAACTGCTTGTACCCTTTTTACAAGAAAATGGATTGCTATTGGATTTAGCAAACCAATGTCTGTGATGCTGGTGAAGGTTAGCATGAGAACAAGTGGAAATCATCCCAGCAGTTCATCTCTGTCAGACTTCAGGGCACTGAATTCCTTGAGTCATTCAAGGGCTACAAATCGATAGAAACTCTTCCCCAATTATGGTCCCCCCAAAAATAAGAATGTAGGTGTATCTGGGTCAAGTGCTGAGAACAGGTCCTGACTCTCCACCACAGAAAGATGGTAAGTACCCTTAGGCTGCATAAGAAAGCCTAGAGCCCATCATCTTATCAGTTGAGCAGGGAGTAAACAAACAAAAGCCAAGCACCTGTAGCAGTTTCCCCCATCCTGAACCATACAATATTCCATGGCCATGTTTGTACTGTGTGCATAAAACAAGAAAAGGGGTAGAAAGCAGGAAGTGTGCATATAGAAATTTTACACCGTATTATTGAGACTTTTTCCATATAGAAACGTTCAGGCTTTTTCTTTGTTTTCTTTTTCCATAATAATTAGATTTGACTCTTAAGATTTCATATATACTAACAATAAATTCTTGCCTTTATATAGGTATGTTTCCTTTTTGTCCATAACAAGATTTTGAGTGTTATGTGGCCTAATAGCCAAGTCACTACACAGTAGATTTGGCCAGTGGCAGAACAAGGTAGTACAAGGAGGAAATGCTACCAAAGATTAACAAAAAAAAAATCAAGTGTTCCATTGCAAGACGCATTGAACGTGCTCCAATCAAAGACACACAGTATTAATAGAGATCTTAGCTAATAACAGCAGAAGTTTTTTGACATGTAGCTTCCACTGGAAAAAAGGAATTTTCAGCAGAAGATATGTATATAAGCATTTTGAAGGAATTAGATCTTCTATTACTAATAGATATTCCTTAGCTAGATCACCCTATCAGAATTACCGTTAACAACAATTAAAGAAGAATTGAGTGGCTGATCTTACAAAATTACAAAGTAAAATTTTACAGGTCTTGTATCATTGTCAAAATTATTTTGAAAGAAAATATATGTATATGCACTGAAGTCAGTAGTTCCAGAGAGCCCACTAAACAAAACAGATTGCATTTTATCACCTCCCTAAATTAACTTGATACAAACAGTGTGGGAGATACTGTAGGTGACTAAGTCACTCATGTAGTAGAAAGACACACGCAGTTCTGCTTATAATTTTTATACCCAACAGTGATTATCTGAAGCTGTAAATAGTGAAAAAATTTAGTCTCTCTTTATTAGCTGGAACTTTGGAAATCTCTGTATTGCTAGTAGTATGTAGAAATGTTCCAGTTAAAGGGAATGTAATGTTTCAAAACTGAGAAACTTTTCCAAAGCGCCCATTTTCTCACCATGTGGTAGACAAGTTAGTACTTCTTTTAAAGAAGTTATTCTGGCGCTATAAATTGCCTTTCACAAAAGGATAAAATCTCAGTTATGAAGCTAGTTACAGAAAATACCAACCACGCTGTTAAGGTCAAAACATCACTGAATATGCTAATTATTGATCTACATTTAGCCAGACCAGTACCATGCTTTCAGTATGCTATTTAAGGGTGGCATTGTTACCTCTGTTTTTTTGTCACAGAACAAAAATATTCTGTTGTCCTGAGAACAGCACAACTGCTGGGAATGAGAGGAATGAACCTGAAGAATATGGCATCATCTACTTAATATATGTCATTCTGCTTTACTCCTGTGTAGAAAGAAGCCTGTCCTATGGAAATAATAATGAGAAAAACTGCATTTAAAACAGCATAATTCTATTGCATGTATGCACTTTTGTTTCACTAATGGATATTCTAACATCCCAGAGTTTCCTTTATGCTTCTCTCATCTAGTTTTAGACATCCAATGTATGTGGCTTCCTTTGGAATCTACTCTATGGCCAAAAAGCAGTAAGTATTTAACCTTTAATACTTCACTCTAAAAAAATCAATATAGTAAAAAATGTTCTTTAAAAAAATATTCCTAAATTACAGTCATTTTTACAAAAACATTGGTAAGTAGTTTCAAGCAGTCTAGTTACCAAGAATAATTTTCTGTCTCTTTCTTGAAACTTCTTACTATCTCCCTAACAGTCAGGGAGGGGTTGGTAATTTCAGGTACCACATAGATCCAATCTACAGTATCTACAAGTTCAAATAATCTTTAAAGCACGTAACCAGTGGCATTATATGTCACAGGCTATTTAACATATTTCATTATACCTACTTGTACATTTTCATATCATCCTAAACAATCTTTTTTTTCCCCTGTCTATACTCTTTGGAGTACACTTACATAAATGGATAGTGAGGTTTACAAAAGACGCCTGACATTAAACACCTCTTTATACAGCCCAAAGAGAAGTCAGTTACTGGGAGTATTTGCTGTTATTTTACCACCTACTTTCTTTAGTGTCATGCCTTCACACATAAACAAAATATGTAAACATAGTCAGCTTGAACTGATGTATCACAAGAGCTGTAAAACTGGAGGCAGATTAAGTGGATGTACTTACTGTGAGGCAATGATTCTAATGGCTTTTGCACTTGAACTACTTTAATACTGCCTAATGGTGGCTTATACTATCTTAGAGGATCAGACCAGTGCATATGGACCTAAAACGGTGTTGCAAACGTGGCATAGCACAGCTGTATACACCTCTTAATCCGCATCCCTGAAAATACAGAGAAACGATATCAAATAGTTATTTTATCTTAATAGTGTTTTCTTTCATGTAAGAGTTTTAATTAGATTTACCAGACAGTAAGAGCAAGGAACTTTGTTTCCCATTTGTGAAAACTGAGAAAACCAAATTAGATGTCATTCTGCTATTATCTCAATTTTTCCAGAGAAGAAGAAGGAAGACAAGAAAACATTAGCATAAAATAAGATTAAGTTACAGGTCCTAATTTTCCCCATATCAACTTTAACAGTGAAAGAGCTAAATCCTTACTAAAAAAAGTTAAATTATCTAACAATACCTAATGAAACATTTCATACCTTCTTATTATACAATGGTATTTCAGCATAACGACTAGGATTTAGCCCATTTTACCATCATTTTGCCCGGTTAGGATGTGCCATTACATTAGCAAGTAGTGTAGAGCTATGGGAGTGAATCTGCAAAGACGAACTGGTGATTAGAGCTAACTCCAGAAGTTTCAGCCGAAGCCCAGATTTATTTCACCCCAGAGGGCAGCACGTACCCAAGTAGGGGCTACCTGGAAATTCTCTATGAAAACAAATTCATGTTCTGAACTAAAACACTAATGTAGGTACATCCCACAAGTTTCAGAAAGTGTCCCTTAAGCCCTCTTAATAACCTAGGCCTTAGAAAGCCAGATCCAAACTTAGATTCACAATATTCATGGTGTCCAAACCAAGTGATGGTTGGATTAAAAGAAAAAGGGGGATTTGCCAATTCACTAGTCATCTTCTGATGATTCTATGATTCTATGATTCTGCAATACTTAACTTGGGTTTACTACTGCTGCGATAGCTAAATTAGGTTTATTAACCTAGTACCTTAGATATTAACTTCAGATGTGATTTATTCCAAAAGGATGCAAATTGATTAAATACTATACACATTTAATATCAATGTCACCTCCACCTCATAATCCTAGCACACTGAAGGGGAAACTTTTCAACAGATCATAAACAACAGTCATGATATATTACAGGTAATGCTATAGCTGTGTCACCTAAGCAAAGCTATTCTTTCTACATATGTTAATTTCAAATACTATTCCTATATGCTTGTTTAATTTCTATAAATACATTTTACTTCAGATAAACCAGAAGTAGTTTTAAAATAATACTGACATATGAATACCATATCAAAGAGGGTTCCAGTAAATCTTGGCACATTATATACACTTGGGGCTTGATTCTGCAATTTCAAGGCTCCCTCTCATTTCTGTTATGATAGAGTCTTTCCAAAAGTATGTCCATTAACTCAAATAGTAAATGAGACCAATGCAGTGAAAAGATGACAAGTAGGTGTAGACTGATACCTAAAAACTGTGTATTATCAATAATAAATGAAATGTATGGGAGTTCCTTGAAACTGCCAAAACTTTACCCTCATGCGTATTTGTGGAAACTGTTTCTCATTATACTGTACCAGCAGCACAAAGGGACCTTAAAATAGTTGTGGATTCTATAACAATTATATACAGTAACAGTGATAACTGCATATAACAGTATACAGTTATACTGCAGTATACTGCTCCTGGAGTTATTACAGTAAAATCCACACAGGTCTAAACATGAACAGGAGTCCACCCTTGGATTTTCAGTTGCTGAAGTAGTTGCAAGTTTCAATCATGGATGTGTCCCGTATCAAACCAGCAATATTACTTGCTATGAAAATTACACTACGAGGTAAAACTTCTAGTTTTATACTTCTTGTATGTAAAGAATATGAGGAAATTAGAACACCAAACTAGACTTGTAAATGAGTATTGAATAATAAGAGAAATAATTCATTAAAAAAAATATGCTATCTCAAAGAATTCAGTTAAAAATGAGTGTGGCAACAAGGCTGAAAAATTAAGTGAATTATTTGATCAATCGTTTATGTGACATATTGAGGCTGTAATGTTTTACAGAAATGCAAATTATTGAGGCCATAATTAGCTATACAGTAATTCCATAGTCAATCACTTTATACCAGTTAGTGGATATTGTATGACTTTCTGGACAGAAAAAAATGGATGTAACATTCCAGTAGCTATTTTACTGACATAGATCATAAACATTGTGTTGTTTCTCATTCTTGGTTAGTACTTCTTTATTTATCTTTATAATGCTGTGTTTTACCTATGAATTAAACCTTCATGGGAGGAAAAAGGGGATTTTCAAACAGGTATGGATCAGCCACACAAAAAAACAGGACTACAACCTTGAACATGATTGTGCTTACAAGAGAAGCACATTGGGGCTATCTATTTTCTGTTATCTGTGCATACACTGAGCGGGTGAACTGCTGTCATCTCTTACTTACTTGTAATTTTCTGTAATTCATTATACAAGGGCTCTTTCCTAGACAAAATATAAACTTGTGAAGGAGGAAAAAGAATTTAATAAGCATCAGTCTATGGCCATTACCAGTATGCGAAAATCAGAGGGATCAAAAAAAACAGAGTGCTTCCTTATTAAATATAGCAACACTAACATAAAAACAATACATTACATACGAAAAGCAAATTGACTTTCTTGACGCTTCAATTATTTAGCTTTAAGTCAATTTACCCATAATATGTGGAAAAAATACTACACTCTGCCATATAACACTACAGTAAACTCTTCATGAAAACCTGGTCATATGTAGTGTGTTTGCAGTTGATCATAACATCAAAATATCCACTCATTTTAAACTGTTACATTCAACAGTAATTGTTTGGCTTTAAAGTGTTCTATGTGAGAAGTTTTAATCATGTCCTTCACAAATGTTGCAGATTATATCATTAAGAGTAGACTGTGATTTCTGCTTGTAGTATTAATTCAAGTTTCAGCAATCATTTAAATGTTTTCTATTTGTAGGGATGATATTTTAATGTTTACAAATTATATGTAACTGTAATATGCCTGCCAGTACTTCTGAGGCAATACTACTTACTAATATTACAGAATAATAAATAAGTGTATTTGTCAGATTCATAAAGCTTCATGATTTTCTTTATTTCTAGTCCAAAAAGCTAACACTATTAAGGGGTAACAACTCCAATATAGAAATATAACGCCTAAAATACATTCTGAATAAGACTAGAATATGAAATGCAGGATATAGTGGACTGTACATTGCCATGTAAAAGTTCATTTAGACAAACAGACCATTAAATGGAGCAGGCTTATACAACTTCATGTAACATACACTGATGTAGACAGGGATTTATATTATATATTTAGAAGCAGGTGTAAAAATAATGCACATATTTAATGTACTTTGACAATTAAACGTACAGAAACCCATGATTGACCAGTTCCTTATAGGCCATTAACAAGGGTTTTTCAAACCATGGTATATGATGATCTACAATATTAAAAGACTTTTTCCCATCTGTACAGATACTCATTTGGATTTTTCTTTATTCGTATGAATTTTCAGGTATGATATTTTCAAAAGAATTTTGCAACAGCAAAAAAGAATGTGGGATGTCCCTGTGTTAATCTCAGCAGAGTATGAAATCTTTTTCCCCTCATCAAAAATCTTCATCTGGACAGTGGTGGGGTGCCTCAGAGCCACTTCGTTCATAAATATTATTTACAGTAGCTGCAAGACAAAACACTTTCTGTCAAACAGATTCATGAAGGGAAGCAGGATTTATTTTTAGCAAATATGGAAATTCTATACTTTTTTTCCTCCTGCTTTGATCTCAAAATACCAAAACGGTGAAGGATGACTATAGTAACAAATATGCTATGCTTACAGTAAGTATACTACAGCATATAATGGAATTTGGCACAGTGCTGTTGCCACACAGAAATGTTAACAGGTCTACTTGGCACGCCACTGTTTCAACTAGACTTGACTGCATCCTGTTCAAAGCCTATCTTAGTGCATGATCCATCACTCAGTACACTATGCAGTGCGCACGTATGGCAGTTAACACACCAAGACTCAGCTTCAAGTGGGACCTCTGCAATCTTGTGCTATATCCTTAAAAGCCCTGGATCAAATCAGGTGCTATCAACTAAAGAGTGAGATGCACTTATCTCTTACAACATTTAGGGGTAAAAAAAAAAAGGATCGCTTTCCAAAATGAACTCTTTTCCATTTCTATCTGCCCTTAAAAATTTCTGAAGCAAAATGCTGACTGAAGAAAAAGGAGCTTTGCAAATTGTTCATAACTGCATAAAAAAAGGTCAGGTTGACATCCTTCAGTCCCACAGTCAGCCTAACCCTGAAAAACACTGAACATCATATTTCTCATTTCAGGATTACCCTAATTCTCTCTTCTATGGAATCTCAGTCCAAATCCCAAATTGCTCTGATAGTTTCAACAGAAAAAAGAACACCTCCTTCCAGAATATGAATCTGAGTGGACAAATTATGACTGTACAATTAATTTTGCTTGCAGTCTTTTTACAAGCAATATTTCATTTACGGGAAAAGAGGAAATGATCTTTACATATAAAGCCAAGAATTTATTGTTAGTACAGTTAAAATCTTAACAATATATTCAAAGAATAATTATTAGTCCAGATCTAATTATTACAGAAAAAGAACACTTCTATACAGAAAAAGACATAATAGTAATAACACATTAAAAATAAACGCATTTCCTAGTTTTCATCCCTTCTCCTGGTGTTATGCTCACCATCCTCTGGCTCCCCTGGGTACTAAGGAGGTCAGTGGTTTCAATCCCTTATTGGGGGAGAGGGAGGGGCTATTACACAAACTGTCAGCACATGCGAGTTCTTCACTGAGAGGATTATGGTGTTCATGTTGATGGCTTCATTCTCCTCTCTCTAGGATCCACTTGGGATCATTTTTGTATGTTTACTAACATGCTTTTATGACTTGCTCATTCCTCATATAAGAAGTGTCCTAGGCTGCAGTAGTAAGACTGTTGCCAGCAAATCAAGGCAAGTGATCCTTCCTCTCTGCTCAGCCCCTGTGAGACACATTGGGGATGGGTCCAGTTCTGGGCTCCCCAGTACAAGAGAGGCAGAGACATACTGAAGAAAGTATGGGTCTGAAGAAGTGGGGTCTCCGGTACCAAGCACGTGCCCCATTTCTTGGGACCTTGTACCTGTGCTCCTCCATGCTGCATCCTGTGCCTCCACTTCCCAAGGCCCCTTGCTGTCACACCAGACCAGCATTACTCTATAATACACCATTATCTTAGAGTTGTGAACATCTCACTTTACACAGAATAGCTGTTTGTTACTGTTATCTATACAAACCTATGGTTGTATTGTACAAAGATAAGTAGAATTGAAACAAAGTAGGCATAACCAAAACAAAAATTGCTGTTAGACCGAGGCCATGTAAAACATAGCTCCAGACATCTCAAGAGAAGTTCAGACAGAGCAAGCCTCACAAGCCTCTGTCCTGAGGCCTTCCAAACTTAGCACAAATCATGTGGCCTGTAACTATCAATGGTAACACCATATTACAGGCCTACAAGCTCAGACTCTGTGGAAGAATAGACAAAAGATGCAAGTATTCAAGAATAGCAATGGCTGGTTCAAAGCAGACATACGGAAGAGTGGATAAATCAGACAAGTTTTCTCAAAAAAAAAAAAAAATCATAAGTCTACAGATCTGCATTGAAATCCTCTTTCTGAGAAGTCTCCATTTCAGACACCACTTCCCACAAGATGAAGAGGGAAAATTAGGATAAATGGAATGAACACTTCTAACCAAACGCGGATCTCGGTCGGCATCAATGTAAGCAAAGGAAACAAAAATTTGTTTACTGGCAAGCTAGGAACCTAGATGACTTGCTGGACTTCCCTTTCTGAATAACAAACTTTGAACTTTGATCAGTACAATCAGAAACTACCCTTCTGCTATACCTTTTACAGTCAATTTTTATTCAGGAATACACTAAAAGGTTAATAAGGCAGTGGTTAAAAACCAGGCAAACAAAGTCTTTACTTTTACAACCACTTATGATAACTTCCTGTGTCAAAACATACACTTTCTATATGTCTGTGTTCCTACGTATGTTCCATGTTCTGCTGTATTCTTGATTTTGCTGAATCTTCATTTTTAACTTCCACAAGTACTTGTGAAATGAAGGAAACCAGACTTGACTCTCAATAGTATTAGGGACTGACAAGCATTTTATGTAGTAAGATATGTTCCCTGCCTGAAGCACTAACATGAACAAAGAAATACCACCAAACAAAGCACAACAGAGCCAAACAGTATACCAAAGTTACAAAGCTTTAGATCTGATCTTTCCTTATCAAAGCATCATGCAGACACTGTTCATATGGCAGTGAAGTCTAGTGCATTACTGTATCAGCTGCATTACATTTGCTCAGAGGAAAAGAATATATTGACTTCACCATTTCTTGCAACTAGCCACCTCCAACTCCAATATAGGCACCTTGAATCTGCCCACCTGAAAGCAACATAAGGCACAAGCAATATAACTACTAATAAACACATACATAGCAAGTTTGTAAGCAGATGTTACATAAGAAGCACTACCGAACTGATATATACCAGATGCTCAGCCTTCAAAGTTAAGAACAATATGCATAGCATATAGCTTATGTACCCAAATAATTTACAAGTTCAGTTACCATCTTTGGAGATAGGGCAGCTGGTGAACTTGTTGTACCTACTCAGTAATACTACTACACCTATAGCTTGATCTATGCAGAGAACAATAAAAAATAAAACACCACCATGTTAATCATATAAATGTCTACACTGCTAACTACTTCCGTTCAAAGAATGCCCACAAAAGACTGATGAGGCTGCTAATCACTGAGGAATAAATTCATTCCCAGCGTAACACCACCACTGTCACAGAACTTGTCACAAGTTATCACACCAGATAAATTTGTCTGAGCATTAAAATGCTCATTACTGTAATTATGATTTTTCTTTATAAAAATTCATTGAGAATGATCTGAACAAAATTACTCTATAGCTGATTATAGCTCATGAATTTACATTATAATCAGCAGGAATATTCAGAGCCAGTTAGCAACATGTAAGTAATTACATTGAAAAATAATAAAACTCAGTAATTGGGTGGACAATGCAGAGTGTATCAGATTTAAGAAAGTTTTGGTGTTCCTTATTTGTAAATCATATGATAAATAGACATATTTTTCATAAAATAAATATATTTTTCACTACTGCTGTGGTCCTTAAAATACAGCATGTCAAAAATATTCTTGCAGGACTGTAGCTATATAGAAAGAATCAAAGAAGCCAATTAGTCTCCAAAAAATGAAGACTAAATTATCTGTTTGAGTGAATAAGTAAAACTCCTCAAATTACGCCCAAGTCAATCACATGAAGTCTTTACCCTTCCTCAACCACAAAGGTTTGAGAACACTAAAAATTACAGATGACATCGGTATGCTCCTTAGCTTCTCTCAATGAAGTATATAATTTAATCATTATTTGTTTTGACTGTTCTTTATTTAGCTCAACACAAGAGTTCAATCCTATCTCATGCAGGTTCTCACCACTAATAGCAACATTTTTTTCTGAAGTTCAATGAGCAGCATGACTATAGGTGTCAGGTGTTACTTGTTCCCTCATATGGAACATTTTTTTCTTGTTTTACTTATTTATGATGTGCTGTGGTAGAGTTATTGACAAAAGCAGAGCTGAGGTGTTTTTCTTTACAGCTGCAATAGAAGGAAATTACTTTTCATGTTTCATCACTTCTAAGGAAAGTGCCTCATACTCCACAAGTCAAAAGAAGTCCTGCCTTTGATTATGCCTTAGATTTGGTTTCGAATTCAGATCTCAAGTATATCTGTACTTTAAGGGTGCAGGTATAAGGGACAGCTTCAAGTTCAGCACTCAGGTTGATTAAGCCTTAATATGGGCTGTAGAAAGGACCAACTTCATATCCAAATCTCCCAAAAATACTTGATGGGTTCCTGATCAAAACATCTTTCCTAACTTCATATATGCTTAATCTCAGTCTAAAATTTGCATGCAGTGGTGGTGTTAGGACTGCTCATGGAAAGAAAGGCTCTCTCTTCCCTTTTACCTTAAATTCTGTAAGTCCTCTCATTTTGAGTTAGAATTAGTAAGACACACTGAGTTTGACATTCACAGTTAACAAACAATACCCGTATCTTCATGACAGATCTTAGATAGATATCCACACACAGTTTCCAATACTTTGGAAGTGTAAACCTCTAATGCTCTTAGTCTTTACTGCAAGAAGCTACAGAAATAGCAATCCAGCAGACTTCACAATGAAGCCTTTCCAGTCTTCATTTTCTTGAGGAGACTCTGGATCATTTCATTATTTCTTTTCATAAGCCAAATATTTCTACAAAACAATGGCAGAAAAAACCCTCCTTATATTATTTTTTTTAATTAAAAACCAAAACAGTGCTAATAACAGCAGCTCTTCTTACATCTTCAGAGACAGCCATCAAAACGTTCTCCCCTTGTCAGACTATACCCTGAGTTTCAAACCTCAAAATCCACTCATCAGAAAATTTTGGTGGCAATGTAATATTTACAAGGTTAAAGCAGTGGCATCACAAGGTTGATAGCATACCATAGATTAAATCAGGTGTATGAAATTAATAAGAATAATAGGACTTCTTATGTGCTATGCAACTGGGGTGCATCAACCTACGCAGATCACAAGTCTGGTAGGAGATTTTATTCACTGCACTGAGTACACAAGAAAACATGATGGACAGCCTGGACATTTATCATTACAGCTTGTGCTAGCTGAGTCTCTGCATCATCAGCTGAAATGCAATAATTCCTTGTAGCAACCAAAGCTTATCTGTCCAATGAGTTCCATGAGTAACTTGAGTCTGTTTGTTAATGTATACCAATCAGACACAAAACAACCACTCACAAGTTTCAAAAAGTCATTCTATTGTCACCATAGTCTAATTATCTCCACATGTGTAATAAAGGCAGAATAGAACTAGAACTTTTTTTTAGATTATACCTGCATCTGTAATAAACAAACACAGAAGAAGAGGGTTTATAAACAGACTCTTAAAAAAGAAACTGAGGGAACTAACCTTCTTTTTAACTTTTGTTGCTATGTTTTTGACGTACACATTCTTTGAGTTTGATGCATGATTTTGGCCTCACTAACAAGGTACCTTACTTAGCTGCTAATATAATACAGAAACTATTAGATATGAACCTAATAAAATATCTGATTATGTACATTTTTATTTCAAATTTATTAAAAAGAAGTAATTATCCACTTGTATCTCTGCTTCTCTGTATATACCAGATTCTCTGGATTCCTAATTTTGGATGGAGAACATCCCAAACATTGAAAAATTTCGTCCTCTAACACCTTGTACTTCAGTTTCATTTCATAAAAACCAAGCAGCAATGCAGTTCTCTCTCTTTCCAAGTGCCTCAATGACCAAGTAGCAAAATTCCTCTGACTTTAATTATTGCCCAACTGATATTTGCAAAATCAGGTTTTCCGAGAAAAGACACTCTTGAAAAACCTTATTGACACAAAGAGAATATATTACTAGGTGTATCCAAAACAAAACGAGCCGTATAACTACAGCCATTGCTGTGACAAAGTGCTGTCCACTGGAATTCTTTGTGGTAGTAATTCTTAGTGGTAGCCAAAGATATCCTTTCAGTGATTTTCATGAGCTACATAAATCCTTGCTCCATTTTTTATCTCGTACTCTAAAACAAATTTTATTCTTGATGTAAAATTAAGAGATACGCACACAGAAAACCTCAATAAAGTATCTTGTGTTTCACATTGACAAAGTGCAGCTCAAAGGCCTCCAAAGGAATTTGACTCTCACTTCAAATGCCAAGATTATTTAAGACTGTATTCTACATTCTCTTAGTCTAAAACACCTGCAATGTACCATATAAATATTCTTGTGTATAACCTTATAACATATACAGCATGATACTGCCTCTAAACTACCTGCAAAAAACCCTGCAGTCCCCCAGATCTGCGCATTTACTGAACACTGTATAAGGCACTACGTTAGCATCTGCTTCAACAACATCCCCCATATACACATACAGACAAAATTTAAATAGGCAAAAAATGAGAGAAAAGGATGCAGCAAAATTGTCCTTGAGAACAAAATGGGATAATTTGAGTAAAGATAGTCAGCCTATTTTAAGAAGCAGGCTATCCACATCCCTGTTTTAAATGTTGACAATATTAGATGAGAGGATATCTGACTTATTTTGCTGATTCTGTTTTTCTGAAGATAGGCAGAATTGTAAGCAGTTATTTACCCTTTTTTTTTTTTTTTTTTTTCTAGAAACACTCCTATAATTAGCAGGAGAAGCCAGGACTCCATGTGAAAATCAGCAGAGCAGGAGGGCAAGCTTAGGTTTTAGACTGACTGCTTGACACACAAAAGCTTGAATCGATGTGGTTTATTGCAAGTACTGTGTTTTAATGTAAATTGTACAAGTTTTAACACAACATTGAGAAATAAAGCAAATATTACATCAAAGCTAAGTTACTATTAATACTAATGACATGGGTATAGTGTTCCTGCCTTGGTACAGGGTGATGAACTAGATGACCTTTTGAAGTCCCTTCCAGCCCTACTCTCTATAAATATTAAATTAAACTAGAAATATATTAGGGCAGTGACTCTCAGTATTGAACTGGTGCTAAATCAAATTAACCACCAATAATAATCAATCCTTATTTAGTCTAAAGAATTGCCTGTCTCTCCAATTATAAATCTCAGCTAGAGAATTCTATCAAAGCAAATAAAAGCTGGAGTTTGAATAGGTAAGTAAATTAATAATGGGGCTAAATCACTTAGTGTCTAGAATACAACCAGAGCTAATTATAAAGTTTCCCTTTTACACACTGATTGGTTTTCACAGGTACTTCCTTCCTTCTCTTTTTAAGGCAGAAGCTTAATATCTTTTCTTCACAAGAAATCATACGTGATAATGATTAGAGATTTAGGAATTCAGCAAGTATTACCACACAGTGATACTTTGGAAAAATTGCATCTCTGTAACTTTTTGTTTCCCTATTTGCACTACAAAGCAAACATAAACAAGGTAATCTAAGGGCAAATTCTGTCATTATTGTAGACAGCTACCTAATTCCTATTGATTCCTTCCATGATTTCAAAACATTTTTCCTCCTTGGACATCAGCAGAAAATTATACCTCACAAAATGAAGTGGAGAATGGACCAAATTTTAGCTCCAAAGTTTTCTAATATTTCTACACACTATCGTTTATAGCAGGTGTTTACAGAGAGAGAGAGAGTATAATATGTATATTATATCATAACTTATAACTCCTGCTCTAAGACATGTTTCCTACAGCAAGGCGAAAGCTGCAGCTTTACTAACGAAGTGTAGTGCCACTTGCCCCTAGCAAGCTCAGCCCTGTTTTGCCTCCCTCCATTGTTATTAAAATTATTTTCACCTGTACAGCTGTTGCACTAAGTCTGTGTATCGGCAACAACTTACTAGTTATGATGCCACACTGTTGCCTTCGTTGGCGTGGCGACAAGTGGTTCAGGGACGGCTCGGCGACCCACCCCTCGGCCGCTCGGGTCATCAGCACGCAGACACCAATGTGGTGGACGGCAAATGGCGTTTATTGATAAATAACACAGCGTTATATAGCCTAGGTTTACAGCATCACTTCCGTCTGCTTACTTCACGGGTTAAACGCTACTGGCTATTAGGACGGGGGGGGGACACTACCTTTCCGTACAGCGCGACATCTTCAGGCCGCCAAGCCTTAACTACCCACAAGTGACTGCCCAGCTGAGAGAGGCTTGGGCAGCTCAGGAAGCCTAGAAATTGGTCTGAAGCAGAAGTTGTAGAGAATCAGCACCTCAAACTTATTTTACTTCCCATTGATTTAAATTTTCTATCAAAATATAATGATCGCAGTGTTTTCTAGTGGGGATTGACATATATTTTTCTAAGAATAAAGGGCAAAAATGACATTTGGATTCGAGAAGAGATGCCATTTAGCAATGTCAAAGAAAGTATCGGGGACTCTAATGACCTAGTTTCCTGTTAAATCTCTAGGCCATTGCTGAAGTTAAGAGCATAGGGAAAATATATTTCATCTTCAAAGACTTAAAGATGAGGTTTATAACTTTCTTAAAGAGGAAAAAATGAATCCTCTCTGCGGAAATGAGACAGATAAAGTTTCAGCCCAAGATGGATATTTTTCCCTGAAGATCTGAAAATTAAACCACCTGCTTTAAATGGGAAGATTGAAAAAAAATGCAGCGTGCTAAACCACTGTATTCAGTGTGAAAAGAGAGAGGATGAAAATTACATGTTTTTACTTATGTATAGGTCTAAATAAATAATAAAATACTTTGGATTCTGCAAATAGCACAAGGACGAAAAAATACTTTCCTATTTTAGTTGGAATCAGAACCACTTTAAGTATTCTGGGGCAAAATTGCATTGTTTAGTAGCACTTCGTACATCCCTGCCACATTGTTTGAAGACAAATTGCATGTGAACTACATTTCACTATATTTTTGCTTGAATCCAATAGTTTGCCTACAGATTTTTATCATTTCACACTAAGAAATGGTAAACTGCTCACAGCCACGTGTGGCCTTATCCACACATGTGTCAGGTAACCAAGCAGGCTCATTAATGACTGTATGGGTGGCAGTTTTAGGCTATTCTTTTGTTCCCTGTCTTCTGGAACAAGCCTGATGACTACTTCTTTGTCCTTCACATATTTCTCCACAGCAGACTTGTGGAGTTTGGTGAGGCTACCAGAAAGAAATACCAACGTAGGTCTTGAACCAGAAATAGTACAGCTAGGGCGTAGCTATGCATCAAAGCAGTCTAGGCATATTGATGGAAGTGTAACAGAAGTCTTCTGGATGTCACTACTTCAGAGCGGGGAAGAGGTGATACATTGTGGCTCACTGGGCCATACAGACACTCCCCACACTTCACTAGTACTTTAAATTCTCTGAGTATTGAATATAAATGAACCTGTTGTGAAATTGTCCTTGTTTTGGAAGAAGTAAAAGCTTTTTTTAAAATTAACTGTTCATGATGGAGGAAATACTCAAATTAACATGCTCTTTGTTATATTCTCAAATGTCATTTCTGTTCATGGAATTTGGTGCATCACTCCAATCTGTACTTCAGAGTTTTATGCAGCTGCATTACGTGAAGAAGAGAGACATGGCGAGGGCGGGGAGGAAAGAAAAAGAAAAAAAAAAGAAAGGGAAGGGAGGTGGAGAAGACATTGATTTTATCTGACATTTTTCAATGTAGCCATTTTCATGTTAGTGGCAATTACTCTTCACAAAACGTTGGACCTGAGCAAAAGGAAAAAGGTAATGTTTTTGTCTCCTGTTTATCGAATGACTCACAAACACTCGTGTACATGAACTCTAGCACCTTAGCACAGTTGTGGTGTTGGAGCTTTCTGCATAATTTATCATAAAAGACATGAGGCATTCAGCAGTCAGTGCTCATTCAGACATGTTCTGCATTACTAGCAGCACTAGTAAATATGCCTGCTCCATGCATAATTTATGGTTTTCAGCAGAGGTAGTTTTATGCTTCATAATAGGCTAGCTTTGATCCCTTAACATTTGTTTGTTAATCGTCAATGTTGGCTACAACAAAGACTTTAAAATCTCTTTCCTCAGTTGCTTGTTTCAACTGCCTTCATTTTCACATCCTGTTAACAAGGTTGAAATTGATTCTGACCCACTTTTGGGGAAATGAGCCTTCCTATAATGGATTTTGTGTGTAAGACTTTTTATTAGCCAATTCCCTCCACACCCAACTTGAAGTAGAATGAAAATTGCTTTAGAAACCATAGTATAGTCTATTCTATATTTCTACTTAAAGAATTTATTATTATTTCTTGTGACCTGTAGGCAGAAAGTGCAGATAGACTTTGTGTTCTATGAATCCCTCTTTTAATGCTGTGTTGCAGCTAGAGACCATGTATACATGTAAATAAACACATTGGAACTCATTGAAATGTGCTGAAGGTTTTTTGTGGGAAAGTTCCACATTAAAATAATCCATATTAGACAAAAATACATTCCGTCTTTCAAGTTCAGTAAGGTATCAGGGTAAAAAGAAAGTCAGTTTATAATGTTTCAGTATGCTAAATCTTAGATGTTTTCTTGTGTACATTGTCTGTAGTTCGTTTAGTATTCATTATGCAGTATGTGAATCAAATGTAAAATGCAATATTTTAAAACAAAATAACAATCTAAAATGCATTTCTAAATGAAAATTCACAAGGTTTCTCTCTGGTGTTTCAAAAACTGTAAAGTTATATTTTTCTGAGCAGAATGTCATCAGATTTGATGCATTTCTGTGAAATGTTTCAGTTCTGACATACTGGCACTTTCTGATGGAGTTTGTTCTTTCATCTTTCTCCCTGCTGATTGAATTTTCTCTGTATTTCCTTTTTTTTTCATTTCCAGTTATCACTATACTTCAACCCATTGTCATTGTTTTTTTTTAAAAAGCCTTGTTCACACCCAAGCTATTTCAGCAAGAAATTTTAGAATTGATTAGCGATTTTCAGTTTTTCAGCGACTGCTAAGATCTGTCATTTGGAAACTAGGTCTTTTTTATACAAGTCAAGTTAGGCATATTAAAGACCAATTAAAAATCACTCATTGCTGTTCAGACATTTTGTCATAGTCTTTTTCTCTGCACCTTCCCTGTGTTTCAGAAATCTGCAGGTAGTGTGCCCAAAGCAGAGATTTAAATATTCTCTCTGTCTGCAGTCCAATTGAGTAGCTCCTTTTTTCTGCCCACTGAACAAACCTTCTGACTCTCGCTGCATTAGGTTCAATTTCTGTCGTGTCATCTGCAAGAGATCATATCATTTCTGTTCCTCCTTCGTTTCTGCTGTTACAGTTAAATGTTCTGAATGTTGGGGGGTTTTATGTAACGTAATCTTCTGGATATTTTTAACAATAATAATTAAAACATATGCCATAAATTCAAAATAGAGAATGGGCTTAGAACTAGCTCCTTTGCCATCTTTTTGACTCATCTTCTGCAGTCATCAACCTGTGGATGATCGCACACCAGCAAAGCTTTTTCTGGCTTATTAGGAGTGTGCTTGCTTTGGAGGATAGATACAGCTTTTCTATCTCATTTTTAATAGCACAACCACACTGGGCAGCTGTATGAGTGCTAGAAAAATGACCTTCTACTTTTTACCTTTGTTTGATATTTTAATACTTTTGGTACTGTTGAATCATTTGTAAGCATACAAGGGAGAAAAAATTAAAAGTTTGCTTTTCTGGCTAACTTTTTTGGAAAATGTTGCTTGGAGTAGTGAGGGGAGGGAAGGAGTCTTACCTTCTCAATGTGACTGTTTCACTGTAGCGCTTAAGATGTGATATCTTTCAGTATACGTCTACGAGTTCTGTAATTTAGGAGCAAAAATTTGATTTAGTCTGTCTTCTGCAAGAAGTGTATCAGCATTTATTCATATTGGACCCTTTTACTACTATGTTCTAGGCAGCAAAAAAGAAACACTCTGCCCCCACAACCCCCACTTCAGCTTCACTGAAGACAGTGCAGCTCAACGTCTCTCGAAGGTCAGGCTACACGTCTCCCTTCCGAGCCTGGAGGAGACCCAAAGAGCTCTGACGATTATGCGCAGTACGCCTACGTATGATCTGTTCACAGGCAGCGTGTTAAACGTTTCCCAGAAGTCTCGTGTTGCCTGGATGTGAACAGCGTGGCTGCGCTGCACAGGCTCAGAGGGCTTGCTGCAGGCGCTGGGTTAGCTCTATGTTTTGTTCCAGTCTTTTGGAACAGGACTTCCCATATGCAAATAAATGTGATATTGCTTTGGGGGGGGTGTGTGTGCTGGTTTTGTTGACTCCTTTCTTTCTTTCTTTCTTTCTTTCTTTCTTTCTTTCTTTCTTTCTTTCTTTCTTTCTTTCTTTCTTTCTTTCTTTCTTTCTTTCTTT
>Ga0181612_145236_pt1 | contig 19064 bp, 8 predicted proteins | sample HoacroProtozoa21_FD_119630 | JGI IMG/M metagenome (GOLD analysis project Ga0181612, IMG submission 119630) | Hoatzin crop microbial communities from Cojedes, Venezuel. Combined Assembly of Gp0051906, Gp0051904, Gp0051908 | reverse complement strand
TCTTCTTTTAGATGAAATAGCTTTTTTCTTTGGTTGTTTATTTTGAGTCATGCATATAAGAGTTTGGATATTTCTATATGTTGGTACTTATTTTTGTGATATTTTGCACTAAATTACTCTAACAAAAACAAAAACTGGGGAAAAAAGCACACTTTCTGGTGAACTATTGTAATTTGTAAGGTCGCTGTTTGTTGTTTGTAATGTACTGAGTCTACAAGCCAAGCTAAGGAAGGATTAAGGCAACAGTTTGTGTTGACAGTATCATGCCATATTTAGTTTTCTTTTAATCTCCTTTTTCCTTTAACACGTGGGGCTATCAAACTGGTGGTAGGAGACAGAGAAACTTGTGTTACAATTCTAACTAAGGTTATAAGTTTTCTCCTGGCAATCACAGAAACCAGAAATTCAAAGCAATCGCATAGTTCTGAAAATGTCAGCTGGGTGTTCAGCCAGAAGGGAGACTGCACTCCACTGTGGAGCTGCAGTCACCTAGAGGTGGTGACAGGCAAGGGGGAATGTGGACATTAACTCTCCTAAATTAGAGTTGCAATGAGGCAGTGCAGGAGGCAAAAGCTCTCAGAAAGGCTATGCTGTTGGAAACCAGTCATGGTAACCGTCATGAATATGAGGGTTTCAGGTATTTTTCCATGATTTGTTTTTGCCATAGGATTAATTACTTGTTAGCCTGCCAAAACATAGCCTTAATTGTCCTGATGATGTATAAAGTATCAGAGATGTGCTTCAAACATGGGAGAGGATTTCAAACCTCTGACTAACACTAATCTCAATCTCTCCAGTTAGGTCACTGGAGCTCTTCTTGATACCCCAAAGAAGAATTGGGGATGGTTTTCCTTGAAAAATCATAACATTTAATGAAATGTTGGGTACAACAGGTAATCCAAAGATTGGTGTTTGCTTAAAGACTCTCCTCTCCCCAGCCCTTCCTCACTTCAGATGCTGGTGGCACCTTTTTTCTAAACTACTGACTCCTGTTCACATTGCAACACATTTGCTTCTTGATACGCCAGTCATTACTCTCTTCATGGATTTCAGTCCCGCAACTGTAAAGAGAGTCTGTCTGATACGATTTTTGCATGGGAACTTATTTAATCACTTTTGCATGCCATAGCCCTTTACAGTTCCTTCTTGCATCATTTAGGCAAACCATTTTCTGACGTGTTTTGTCATCGCTGCCAATGCTGAGCACGCATATTGTTAAGAAAGAAAACTGATTACTTCTGAGGTAAAGCTTAGATACAGCCAGTCGCAGCCTCACATCCCACTCGTGACACAGAGGAGTACGCAGACACCCAACCCCACTGCATGGGATTTCGGATACAGTTTAGGAGAGCAAGCAGGTACATATTATTTCAGGCATCCAGCCATAAAAATCTCTACTCTGTGAGTTTTGCAAATGAAATATTTAACATAGACCATTATATCTAAGTGACAGTGTAGTACCTGACCTGCTTTGAAACACACTTTGTGAAAGAAACAGGGCCAGCTTCAGACCTCATCATAATCCTGTTGAGGTCAATGTAGATACATCATAGATGAATTTAGCCTCAGATTGCCCTAGGCAAGGGCAGTGAAGATCTCCTGCAAACTAGGGCTGACGTATATGAATTCACGTCAGGACCTTATATTTGTCAACCCCTACTGCTGTCAACAGGAGTTGTATTTGTTGCAATTATGTATATCTTCTAGCAGAACTCTGGATAAAACTTGGGATAAGGCAATGAGCTTCAGCTAAACTTAAGCCCATGACATGGCTTAAGTCACCTTCAGGCGTTTCTGGAAATATGTGTAGAGGAAAGGGTGATCTGTGGGTGGTCTGTTGCCAACAACTTGGGAGTCCACCCACTGACTTTGAAAGGATTTTATGGGATTTTAATGGAGTCCACCCCTGGGTGAATTGTGGTGAACTGTATCCTACTTGAAAAATAAAGACACCCTAAGAAGCAAATAAAAAAAGAAAGGCAAAAAGAGTAGCTTCACAGGCTGTGAAAGTTAGCTGAGATTAAATACCCATAATAATAAAAAATTGGCTGTTTCTACAGATGAGCCATTCATCATTCATTTTACTTTGTTCTATTCAAATTATATTAATCTCTCAGACCACTGCTCATTTCAGTAGCAAAGCAAAAAGAAGACTTTTTTTTTCTTTTAATGGTCTGTCCAAGGGTAATGTGAGAGTCTCTCAGTTACAGTAAAAAGCAAAATGGAGATTTAGATTATTCCCCTTTCACTATCTGCTTTTCTAAAGAGAATTCCACAGGATGTTGCCTCAGTCCAAGTCAGTTTTGTAGACAATGTAACATGTCTTAATACACTGTTCGGGGATGGGAAAAATTTAGCCTTAGCTTCTTTTGTTTTCTACGGTTACCATTGTACAGATGAAAGACTTAAACTGTAAATAATGTATATTTAATAAAAAGAGACTTTTTGTATGATTTTGTGTGGAAGACAAGTGTCTCCTCCTGTGTTTTTTTTACCTTATAGCTGAATGGACATTAAAAAGTGCTGATTATGGGAAAACTAATTTTCAGGCATTTACATGTTAACTCTAAGCCAACAGATATCACTGGATAGTAATAAAAGCTGAAGTGCCCACATCTTGGATGTACTGATTTCAGCTGTTGATAAAAGTTATTGTCAGAGGATACATGGTCATCATCCATGACATAACTGATTAATGCCAGTTTGGAGCACCTACCCTGGGCTGCATAAGGGCACAGATGCCTAATGGATTAAAAGTCATGTCTGGAGACGTGCTTTAGTTCGGGTTACAAAACAGGTGTAGTCATAGCTCCATAGCTTTCCAGGTACCTATGCACTTGTACGTATGCGCACATACATACACAGTCTCCCCATGCGTAAATGAGTGTGTCCTGCTATATCTGCATCTCCCCTCATGCAACAACCGCACTTGGGGCTGTCACAGGGGTCACACCTGCACCCTGCCGCCTTCGCACACATCCTCAGTGTGATAAACTGGAGCTGGGTCAGTCCCAGTGATTCTGCCTTGGCTTTACGCTTTCAGTCTCACTCATTAGTCCCCTCACCCCACCCCCACCCTGTGGAAACTGAGCACATAAATCTCTTGGTCTCCTTTGAAAGTCGCAGTCTTTGATACTATCGACACCTCAGGTGGTTGCTTTAGTCTCCTCTATGGCTTTTTTTTGTTTTAATTCATTATGCTTACTTCTTCCTGAACTCTCATGTGATGAGTTAAAGACATTATTCAGAAGGTCGCATTAAATAACTGCGCTACTGTAATGGAAATGCATATATCTATTTGGTGGCCTAGCAAAACATCATTAATTGCCGTTTATGGCTAGTTAGCCATGTCTGGAAGAGGGGACAAAATATCATGGTGGAGTGTAGTCAAATCTCTCTCTTCCTCAGCATCTGCTGTATTTTCTATCAGGCAAAATAAAAAAAAAGCACCTCTTTCGCAGCATCTGCATGTGTAGCAACTGTTTCATGTTAAATCTTTGTTCCTTCGATCAAAGGCCTGTTGGCAAATGTGTATAGGCAAATACCATTAAGTGAGAACTGCTGTGAAAGAAATGCAGGAGAGCCCTGCTATAGTTAGCTGTGGTACTTTTTTGCTTTTTCCCCACAGCGTGAGTGCTAGGCTGCTGCAGTCAGTGCTTATTTTTCTATACCTGTTAGCCTAGCAAGAAATCATAAAAAGCAGCCATACAAGGTCATATCATTCCTTCAGCCCCCCCAGGCTGATGATGTCTGTATTTAACTCTTCTTAGCTTGAGACCATTGCTCATTCTTTCTCAAAGCCTAAGCTAAATAGCCTTTGCCTCAATTTAAGCCAATTACAGCTTGTCCTGTTCCCAAGGGAGTGGAAAGAACAGCTCGATCTCTTCCTATCATCAGCAGCCCTTTTTCTCTGTTTAACAGCTGTCTTCTCCCTCCAGTTCCCCACACTCTTCAGCCTTCCTTGTTTTCAGACAAACGAACCCCACTTCCCTTACACTTTCTCCTGCATTATTTTTAACCCCATACAATCACAGAAAGTAGTCTGGTAAGAACTTAATGCTTAATTTTCCTGTTGGAGTGTTAGAATTCACGGTGGCATAACTAATCGAAGATTTTTTTTCCCTCTCCCTCCAATTTATTTTCCTCAGCCCTACTTCCTGCACCCTTCTCTAAGAAAATATCATCAGATTTCTGCAGTGATGAGGGCCAAGCCACGCTGAAAAGCCAAAACACTGGTGGGGCACCAATACTGTGGTTTAGAGTCTACTACAAGCAGCTCACACAGAGCAAGTGTTACTGTGGTAAGAAATCCACCATGTGATGGATTACAGTGCTTCTTCCTCATTAGGAGGTACAACGGAGTGGCCAGTGGTCCAAAAGACCAGGTCTTAGTTCATTCCCATTTTGCAAGGTGTTGGGCAACAGGAAATTAGGAACTGACTGGTCTGGCAGAAGGTCTCTGCTTTATCTGTCATTTAATAAGGAGACCATGGCTAAGTACAAGGCGGCTGCTGCATCTTTGCCATTGCTAAGCTACAGAGAAAAAAAATCTTTAATGTGGAAAGAAAGAGGATATTTTGTCTGTTACAAGTTTCACTGTAAAATAATGTGTAATAAACAGGACAGAGCGGGAAATGAACAGGATCTGATGGAGAGAATGTGTGGATGATCAATGTACAAAAGGCAACAACCTGCTACATAACAAATGACATCACAAATCAAGGATTCAGCAGGAAATAGTTCAGCTTCAATAACCTAAGCTAGCAGTCTGCTAGAAAGTTTATACTGTCAAAATGAAGTATTTTTTCCCAAATGAAGGGTTGCGCACTTGAGCAGAGTATTGGCCTTGGTGTAGAAATATAAGTGATAAAAAAAGTGAAACGTACAATGGACTTTTTGTACTTTCATATGGACATCAGTGCTAGGTGGTGGTCCTAGGAGCTGATGCCTAAAATATCATCGTTCCCCTGGCCAGACAACTGCTGGAGATGGAGTGACAGATTTTATTTTTTTTTTTTCTCCCCACTGGCAGCTGAGGAATTTATTTCTTTTAAATCTTGGATCCCATCCAAAGTCGTGCTTAGGACGTATTATTCAGCTGAATTTGGTTGGGGAGTGAGAAAATCAGGAACAGTTTCACTACTGATTTCCCTCAGTTGTAGTAAGCCATGGTAAATAGTCACACCAGCAGCACTGCAGGACTTCTCTCCCCCAGGGTACACCTGAACTCATGTGTGCATACTGTCTTCCAAGGGTAAGATATGTCTGAGATTTATGCAAAAGACTGACTAAGACCCACAGTTAAGGCCTAGTTTTAGTCATATAAAACACACAGCCCAGAATTCCCTGTTCATTGCAGGCATAGCCAAGCACTACACTGTGCGTTTCAGGCAGTTCCTCTGGTCATGCAGCAGAGAGGAGCTGCCTTGCAGAGACATCAGCAAGACTCCTGATGCCCGGGACGGAGGAGCATCTCAACCCCATACAGTTAAGCAAAAATCACCCATCATTAGTTCACCTTGTCCTCCTAAAAGACTGCAAGCTGATATGAAAACAGAAAAATACCTGTTTCCCACTAGGATGAGACCATTTCAAATGTGATAGGGAAAAGATGATGTTGTGGCTCTGTCTCCCCCACCAACACTGTCCAAAGTTCAGTAAATATTGCAGTAAGAAGGATACTGCAGAAGGAAAGGATTTTTGGTTTTATTTTCCAGAGCAGACTGCTCTGCAGGACCCTTACAATCTGATTCAGATCAGAACATAATAAAGTTAAAGAAACTCTGTAGCCAAAAAGGAGAGGCTATTAAGGGTATTTCATCTACCCATGAGGCCAGGAGACGGTCCTGGGATCTGAAACCCAGCATATCACTTTGAGACACTGCTGTGAGAAACAAAGAGAATCAGTCACTCCTCAAGATCAGTGTTGGTTTTTATATATGTATGTGCACTTATATGTACACACCCACTGGCATAGGTACACACACACGGATTAAAATACATACACCTACACAGAATCACAGAATCATAGAATCGTAGAATGGTTTGGGTTGGAAGGCCTCTTAAAGATCACTTAGTTCCACCCCCCTCTGCCATGGGCAAGGACACCTTCCATTAGACCACATTGCCCAAAGCCCCATCCAACCTGGCCTTGAATATTTCCAGGGATGGTGCAGCCACCACCTCTCTGGTCAACTGTTCCAGTGCCTCACCACCCTTATATCTTATCTCAACCCATCCTCTGTCATTTTAAAGCCATTACCCCTTGTCCTATCATATCTTATGCATATATGTGTGTATGTATATATACATACATATGGGGGGGGTGTGTATATATAAACATATATATTGATATGTATAAGACCCCCTCTGGCATAGGTTTCCACTTCTCAGCCAGTGAAAAGCCCCCTGATCTCAGTTTCCATAGAATAATATTTCTTCCTTCGCAGTAAGAGAGCCTGGCTTTGCTGAGGCAAAAGAAGTGATGCGCTGCTTCTTGCCTCTTATCCTATACGATATTTAAAAGCCTAAATCCCACTTGCTGCCTGGCACTAACTACCCACAAGGCTCGCACGTGTAGGACCAAAGCTCATGTGCTGAGCTGCTGACTCCAGGTACAAAGAGATGAAGGCAAGGATTGACTTGCGAGGCAGCTTTGAAACTTAGTGACACCTGGGATTAGTATGGTGGGTGCCTAAAGAAACTGAAAACCATTCTTATGATGGCAATAACGAGGATAATTAGTGAATGTATTATGATGTACTAAACCAGACAGGAAATAAACCATGAACTGGCCAATACATAAATATGGCATTTTTAAAAAAGGTTCCTTTATATTTGCTTCAGCTGATATCTTTCCCGTGCCTGTCACGACCCTAGCATGGCTGCTGCCCACTCGCGAGGTTACTAGTTGATGCAATTAAAATAAATAATAAAACATAATAGATAATAACAGTATTTCTTTCCATTATGAGAGATAACTATTAAAAAAATATTCAACAAATCTTTGGGGGAGAGGTTTAACACCTTAAGGAAAAGAAGAATCAAATTGCAACATCATTACAAAACTGTTTAAGACCAATTTTTTTTAGTGCTTTGCGAAGATTTTTCATTAAGTAGACAACTCCTTAAAAATGACAGTGGAAATGCTTTTCAAAGAGGAGCAGCAGCAGCTCTCTGAAACATATTAAGATCTGCAAAACAGGTTCCTGCTGCCATCAGAGCCAGCAGGTCCAGCAGCAAACCAGCCCTTGGTAGATAAGGGAACTGTGTTTGAAAGGGGAGCCTAACTGGAGGAAAGCCAGGCGCTCCGGAGCTCTGGCATGCTGTGATTTTTGCAGGGCAATAGGTGTCCCCAGATCTGTGGGCTCTGCTGTTCCACCCCAGCAATGGCAGGCTTGAGTTTTGGGGAGCACCTACAGAAACTATTTCCCAGCACGGAAAATGGGAAACATTCACAGCAGCACTATGCAGACATACCAAGGAAGTGGTTTCTGGCTCTGGAGCCATATTCAAAGCAGATTTTCTGGATAAGGATTATGTTTCAGGGCCAGTCTATCGATGTATTCATGTAAACTAAACAACAGAGAGGTTTGCTACCCTGGTAAGGAATTAATTAGATTTACACTTGCATTAGACTTGACAGCATGCTCCTAAAATACTAAAATCTTGTTAAAAGGCTGATGATTAACTGAATATTTTTGAGGCTTTATGCATCTGCGGACAAAATCTCCATGATGTTGTTTCATCTATTGACATTTGCCATCTTGCACCAAAAACCTTGTCAATGTTTGCTTGTCTCGGGCTTGAGCTTCTCTCTAGTCCTTTCTTAGAGTCTAGTACAAAAAGAGTCTCTAGAGAAATACTATGAATAGCTAACTTGTAAGCTGCCACAATACAAAGCTGTAACAGGCTTGCCCTTACCTCCAAACATAAATTATGTCACATACACTATGGACAGGGATACAGAATCAGGGCTAAAAAAAAATGTTCAGACACAAGGATTTGGATCAGAGTGACTTCTGGCAATGCTCAGAAGAGTTTAAAATTAAAGTTCCAATATTGCACTAATTTAATCCGTTTGGGTGTGATTGGTGGGCAGGAACTACACAAATGTATCATTCACTTCAACGTGCTTTTGGGCACTCAGTACCACAAAAAAGCCTGATGCTGAATAACCAAAAACATTAGTGTCATTATCATTGTTACTTTGCAGGTTTAACATTATGCATAATTGGAAAAAATCAGCTTTCATGGTAAGAAAGTCATATCACACCTAATATGGAAGTCTAGTTCTAATATTCATGCACTCTCCCTGCTACAAGACACATCAGAATACCCAGCTGAGAGTCCAAACACAAACTTGCAACATCTGTAGACCCATAAGGATGGGCAACATGGCCAGGACTAGAAAGGACTTAACTCTTTTTGAGAAGGTAACAGAGCATAGAAAAAAAGATCAGCAACAGAATCCTCCCAATTATTAAATACAAATTAATGCCTTTCTAAGATTAGACAGTGTCCTTCTCTACTTGGCAAGTTAAGGATGTGAATGTGAGGGTGAAATTCATCCTGACAGTTTGACAAGCATGGGATTCAGCTTCAGGTTGGGGCACCTAATTTAAGGGTTTAATTCACTATCTTAAAATACCGTTCTGGTGCCATTTGCAATAGTCAACACAAACATACGGTTGGCAGACACGATAGAGGACTTCTTATGCGACACTGGAATAATAGATAGAGAAGAAGTAGTGTATCAAAAAATGTCTACAGTAGCATCAGATGCCTGTATTTAGGCAACCAGGTTTCACCCTTCACTCAGTTGTCAATACACAAATGTAGGTGTCCTATTTTATGATCTCCTGCAGTGTGCAGAGCTTTGCAGTGCAAGTGCCCTTTTTTAATCAAATCTGTAAATTTTCACACACAGGCACAAAATCCAGTGAAGTCACAAGTCTGTCAGATAACCCTCTGACTTCATGAACAGCATGAAATCTGGATGAAGTGTCCTTTTGTATTCTCAGTAGAAAATGTGGAGGAGGGAGGAAAACAGGCTTGCTGCTAAGCATCTGCACCTTATGGGCAAAAAACAAATTTCAAAGGGGAACTGCCAGAAGGCAGATTTCTCAGAGGTATGGTGATAAGGGAGCAGTTCAAGTTTAAAGAGGCATTGAACTAAAAATAATCAGCATAGTTAAAAAAACACTGAACAGCTGTTTTTCACAGCGAATGTTCACCATATAGAGGTTGGAGCTATTGACATTCAGGTGAAACAGTGAAGCTGCCTGCTTTTCAAAAGACTTGCATCTGGGCTGTCAGGACACACTGACATTACAGCTCAAAACTGTCCCCTGCCTGCCTGCCTGCTCCACCCTGTTGCTACTCGTGTGCTTCAGGAGCCTTTAAGCAGTTCTTCATTACTTGAGTCCAGGTCCCTAGAAAATCAGCAGGAATTTTTCCAATGGCTTCAACTATCATAGCTGACTATCAGTCAAAAATATCTTCTGAGTGAGTCAGAGGGGAGCTCTACTTTTCTCATTTCTATTGTTCCAATGGCTTTCCCACTGTTAGCCAGAATCATCAAACAGGCCAGCTCCTTTCTTGCGGTATATTCACTTTTTCACAGCTTACCTCCAATCAAAGTACTCAAAAACCGCTTTTCTGGTGACACTATATTTGAATTTTTATTTTTTTATTATCTATGTTTATGTTTGTGTTTATGAGTCTTTTTCTGTTTTTTATGTATAAATAACCTCGACTGCTAAATAGGTGCCGTAACTTTCTACACCCAGGCAAAAGGTCTTTCCACTAGTCTGCACTGCAGACCAAGTTATGCAGAACAAACAGATTATGCCATAATAAATTCCTACATAGTTCAGTGGAATTATGCTAGCGAAGAATTACCTACTTACCCTTCACCTCATTAGCATCTTTATAGTACAGTTAACTAATGCAATGTGTGGGCCAAATTCACTAGTTACTATTAAGGACTAGATCACCTTGAGAGCTCTGCATTTATATCATTATAAACCTGATGGAATTTAATGCTACTCAGAAATGAATCAAGCTCAAAATTTCCACTGATTAAAGCTGAGTTGTGCTTTGTAGCCCTCTGAAAAGTTCTGGCTGAAATAACAACATAAAATAATGAATTATTTTCTATGTTCTGCATTTGCTTATTGCCTGGGGACCTGGGAGAAAGCTGGTTTGGAGGGGGGTTTTTTTGTTGTTTTTTCTTCCTCCTAAGTCCCCAAAGCATTAATTAGCTGCTTGTATTTTTCTCCACCAAATAATAGATAGTGACGCAGTTTGTTAACCCAGCTAGGGCATTTATCCCAGAACTAGCATCCCTTGTTATTAATACACAGCTTCCTTGGGATTACAGTTCCTGTATTACCTTCCAAAACATTACCACAATATCTCAGCATGAATTTCCCCAGACAATTTCTTAGCTTATCCACAGATTTGTTTTTTTAAGTTTTATAACTTGTTCAGCTTTGTAAAGTCTTCTGGTTCTGCTGGATGGTAGCCAGGTGTCCTCTGAAGGCTGAGAACTGTCTTGCATCGCAGCACCCATGTATTCTCAACCTTGTTCTCCAGCTAGATGTCCAATTCTTTCTGTTTGCTGACTTCTGCTGTTATTCATTTTTCTTCTTCATCTATTCAATCTGTGCTCAAGGGTCAACTAGACCTAAATAAGATCTCACTTCCTTTCTCTCTCCCATCCCTCTCTCTCCATCTACCTTTTCACATCTCGGCAAAGAGAAGGCTTTAAATCTTATAAAATATTTCAGGGCTTATTGTGGGAGGTTAAATTAGATGATCTGGTCTCTCTTCAGGATTTAAATCATTTGAGTTCAGGAAGAGGTGATATGGTAGCATAACCACTGAAATCTGTTCTACTAACTGACTTGCTGTGTGACCTGGGAAAAATGTTTAGTACCTGCTCCAACACAAGCTGAAGTCAGTAGGAGTATTGCCCCAGTTTCAAGGAGCACAAGACTAGCTCCTTCACCCTATAGGTCACTCTGTGAGCTTGCTTCATGGAAAGATTCTCATTGATACAACTGTGTTTGAACCAATACTCTAAGGCGTTATAAAATGGAAATCCAGATTTGGGTCACCAAGATTGGCTGCAAGATTTCATGAATTAGTGTTTCTGAAGTCGCCTTAGAGGAAAAGGTTTATAGAAAACAAATGTAAGTCTGGGTAATCATAAGAATACTGGAGGCAGTTTTAATGGAAAAAAAAGTTTTATTTGCATATAAACAATTTTCAGAAATGGAGGATTTTGTCAACATTTTCATAAGTTATTCAAATTATTCTACACAGTATGAAATATGCCATAATAATAAGACTACAAAGGGGTGCTCAGATGTATTTTATTATGCGGCAGTGGAGTAAAGGTGAAATTGTTTGCAACTATGTGAAAGAAAAACAAAAACCTTCTCAAAAATACTGTGCATTTGCTTCCTGATAAGTTGTCAAAAATATTATTCAGGTGCTCATTTGGGATGAAAAGACCCTTCGCTATGCCAGGCTTTCCTGGGGACACAAATGCATAATTTTGCCCATTACTCTGGCAAAGTGCTAGCAGAATTTCTCTCTCACATTAAGGCATGCTGTTTGCCTCCATCTACAGCTCTGAGGTCCCTTGTGGTAGAGCTGCTAGGAAAATGGTAAGTCATAGCTATGAAAAATTACTTAAATTCCATACACCTCCCCCCCCCCTTTATATTTTTCTCCTTTTTTTTGTCGTCGGGGGTTTTTTTTCAGTCACAAGAACTATCTCCTGCCTAGCCTTTGTCATATAAAGGAATAACTGATTACGGGACATTTAATTTAGACTTCTGTAGTGCAGAAATAGCATGAAAAAAAAACTCTAAGTAAGCTAAATTAAAAGCCTTTCAGCATTACAGCACTGGTGGCAGAGCCTTGAAGGAAGTGTGGGGGACTGGGTCAACAAGGGCAGCAGACTTTTTGCTACCCTTTCCTTAAAAGAAGTGACTACTCAGTGCAGTAAAGCAGAGTAGTGCCTCTCCCTGTAGCAGGCACTTCACCAGCAGCTGCTGAGGCGTTGCCCCACATGTTTCACTGCAGGGTATCTGTGATCTCTTCAAATGGCAGCATGAAGCACGTGGAGGAGGTACAGCTGCTTCAGCATTGATTCCCACCACCATCAACAGTCTTAATTTAATGCATTTAATGCTCTTTTGCTGTCACCACTCTCTAAAGACCATCTTCTGCTCATGTTGCCTTTCCTGTGCAGTGTTTTTCTGCAGAAGCTGATGGGGATGACTTGACCAGAAGGGAAGGAACACCACTGCAAGGAGTGGGAACTTCAGGGGAGGTCCTGTTACCCAGGTGAATCTTCCCCTAAGACACCACTGCAAGGAGTGGGAGCTCCAGGGGAGGTCCTGTTATGCAGGTGAATCCTCCCCTAAGGTTTCTGAGTGCCAAAGACAAACAGTGTCAGTCTTTCAAGAGTCATAAAAGGATCTCTGTATTGGAAGGGGAATACGAAGAGCCGAATCTTTTAAGGGTATATTGAGAAAAAGATTCGTGGTTTTCTCTCTGTTGTAAGAAATTAAAGATCATCGCATTACTGTGGTTTTACTTTAAGATAGTTATGTCCCAAGTGTTATTCTTGACTGACTAGTGATAGAAATGAATTACCTTTCCTTCAAGTAGTGAGAGATATTCCTCTGCCTGGTGGTCACACAGGAAGGTTGAACACGGAGGAGACAGGACCCGCGGCACTGTGGTGGCTCCACGGCTTAGTACGCAGCTGGCCCGGGCTACCTACTGCATGTTGTCGGGGGGTCATACAACTCAGCTTTCTTTTCACTTGCCAGGTGCGTGTCCCTGCCCATTTTGCAAAGCACAGCCCTGCTCCTGCATTCTGAGCAGCTCACCTTTTAGAATTCAGAAGAAAACACAGCACCTGTAAGCAAAGGCAATGCCCCCGGGTAGGACCAGCGTGTTTTCACCCAGCCCAGCTGCAGGTGGCTCTGAACTAGCAAATGCAACTGCCTCCAGCGGCCAGGAGATTCCTGGGAGGGGGATGCTGCTGGGAGTGCTGCCAAAGGATCTACCGACAAAACACCGTCACGGTGGGCAGGAGGAGGAGGATTCATTACGCTGCAAACCCCAGGAACACCACTGTGTATTCTCAAGCGCCATCTTCTGGTATTTCACCTGGGAACTACTCACACGCTCACAAAGATCCTGCATTTTGGCATTTGGCAGGGTACGTTTTTGACAATTTTGTGCTCCTATGCATTTCAAGAAAACACACAGCCGTGTATAGGGCAGGAAAAGAAAGCTCCTTCTCTGCTGCCTGGGGAAAGGCAGCTGCTAAAACCGTCTGCAGGAGAAGCGAGGTTTTCATTATATAAAGCAGAGAATTCGGTCAGAACATCCAAAGCACATGAAACTGGACATCACTTGTTCTTCTGCTTGTGGAACTGCTTCCTGCGATTTCTTCACCCATGTAAGGAAAAGTCTTGAAACACTACAAGAATATTCAGTAAATCAAGACCTCCCAGATCATATAACTAAATCCTCAGAGCTTGCAAGGATGTGTTCTGCAAAAGGTCTCTAAACATTCTGTTTCTCTGAACAGACAGTGAAGTAAAACACCTTTGCTGGTTAACTCTGTCATTCTTTATCATTTTCTTTAGCAAAACTAATTAAAAGGATAGAAATTATTCTGTTTTATTAAAAACTGTTTCATTTGCCTTTTTTCTCTTTAGTTACATTTTTAAAGTTAGTTTTAGAAAAGTACCTTTCTTTCTTTTCAGTCAAAACTTTGTTGAAATTCAAGCACACTTCCTAAAATTTTTGATATCTGAGCAAAGCATAACTACTTACTAGAAAAAGCATAAAGATATCTTCAAGCTGTCTTTGGGTAGTCTCAGTTCTGAAAAAGTTCTTTGAAGATATCATCCCAGCTCTCTGACCTGGAGACTTTCATAACCTGAATTAGCTCAGAGATCTACTTAAGTGTTCAGAGCCTCAGTGCCAGGTGTCTCAGAAGTAGTTATAATAACACATTCCCAGTTTCTGAAGACCAACTGCTTCCTGGCAGAAATCATCTTATATGATGTTACTGACCCATGCAGAACCTGTTAGTGTTGACCACTATTACCAATTCATAACGGCCCTTAGTAGGTGGGCACCATTCAATATATTTCTTACACCCACAGCTCCCACACATTGATCAGAGACTGGTTTCTTCAGAGGACCAAAAATATTACACACTTGCATCCTCCTCAGTAGTAATAGACTTGGAAGTAATCTAAAACAGAAGGGTATAGCCCCCTGCCCAGTACTCAAAATACCTGCAGGCACTGTCTGCGAAACGTGATTTGAAACATTCCTTTGTATATTCTCACAGAGGAAGCCAGATCCTGATCAAAACTATAGGGTGTTTTTCAAATCATGTTAAAGAAATCAGGACTTGAATAAACCTTAGTAGGGAGTGTCACTAGATTCTTTGCTATAAACTACCAAAATTTGGTAAGCTTTCTCTTCAGAAACCTTCCCCCACCCAAGAAGTGAAATATCTGCAAAACAGTCTGTACATATATATATACATATGTTCATATATATATAATATATAATAAATCACTCTTTCAAATGAACTTCCCATAATATTGTTGTGCTACTCAAACTGGCTGCTCTATATACCCTAGACCCCAAAGCAAGCTAATTGCTACAGCATCCCTCCGTACCCCAGTTATATCCTCATACATCAATTATAGTGAAAATGACCTTTTAATATTGATAATCTGCATCTTTGTTCCGCTGCATTTCCCTTCATACTGGAGGTCAGCGACATGCACATAAAAGAGCTGGATGAAGTCTCCTGTTTACTGATTAATCCTCAAATCCGAGACAATAGAAGAAGGAAAGAACAATTTCAAGCAAAATAAGAGAACACAGCGGATGCCTTTTTTTTTAAACTAGTATTAATGCTTTCCCCCCATGGGAATGTTGTGCAGAGAAATTATCATCACCAATGCAGAGTGGTTACAGCACGTCCACACACCAAAGGTCAGATATGATTAAAAAAGCTAGTCCTCTTGGGGTGTTTTGTTAATACCTGATTCTGGGTCCCAAGGAAGCCAGAATGAAACTGTTGAGCCTCAGAGACTTCTTACTTCAGCTTACCTAAAAATACCAGGGATAAACCAGGACCTTTGCAAGTCATCAGGGATTTGTTTTCTTTCTCAGCTGATTACTAGAGCACGCTTCCTCTAGAATAATCAATGCGCTCTGTCCCTAGCAGAATTTGTACCAGGAAGTGGTCAAATATGCTTAAGGAATGGTCAACACCTGAGGTAAATGTCTCCTGGCTCCTCTGAGATCGGAGAGATCAAGACTTTAATACAGGTAATTTAGCACTTTTATGCAAAGCCAAGTCCATCCCTTTGTCCAAAACCAGCCAAACCCCTTCCCATGGAGGTTCTTAAAACCACCACCCTCTCCTCAGAGAGGATGCCAATATCAAACACCTTTTGCAAAGGCCTAATTCAACATTGAATAGTCTGTATGTGAGGGCTGCAGTCATTTCTAATTATGTCCTCTATTTAATACATTTTTATCTTTGCTGTTGTTAGGCCTCATTTGGCTTTATTTTGCTAATTCCTAGTTGGCATTTTCACCTGTACTCCTACCTAGATTTATTTGTCCTAACCCCAGCTACCTTCATATTACACCTTATCATCCAAATTTAGGAGAATTGGAATGACATTTATTGCCTACCTCCTGCCAATGAAAGCATCTTCTGCTGCCTTACAAAAATAGTGTCCACCTTACTGCAGAATGCATATTTTCTTTGAAGAGTCACAGTATCTATGTGGCTAAACCCAATTTATGAAATGTTTATTAACTCATGGGCAGTTAGATGTAGTTGAGTCTGTTTGAAACAATAAGGGAAGGGGTTTGCTTCTGTTTAATTTGCTTGGTTTTAGGTTTTCTTCTTGTTTGTTTTAAATAACCTGACCTTGAGATTATTGCAGTTCCCATTCTGGACATTGAGAGAGCTGTTTGTATATGCCATATTGTACCACAGTGTGGTACAGAGCACAAGCTCAGCAGTTAGCTAAAACACTGCATGCTTTTTACATGTATATATAGACACATATATATGCTGTATGTGTAGAGGTAGCCCAGGGATGACCATGTCTTACATATGTATGATGCATCATTAAAGCAGCAACAGGATTCAGTGTATTGCAGCAATTCCTATTTGCATACAACACTGAGGTCTCCCAAAAGCCTTGGCTTACTGGGCTGCTTGGTATCAGTCCCACGACTTTTGCAACAGCTGCAAATGGTTATGATGAGCTACGCTGCTGGTTGGGGTATGCTTGGCCTCCATGCAAAGGCTTTCTCTCCAACAAGTTTCACAGCTCTCAGCCATTGCACCACACGGTTAACAACATTCCCCCATCTTTTATCACAGCAAATCTACCGTATGTTTTCACAACATGCTGGCCATTCCATAAATGCAACTGTGGAGTAGCTGGTGTCTTTAAACGATTGCCCTCACTTGTGATATTTTGTTCATGTCCCCACACACCTTGTCAGATCCAGCCTGTGTGTTAGATCCCATGCCAACCAAGTCACCCTTTACAATTCTCAGCAACGTTCGACTAATGTTCCTGCTTGTTACCCCCTGCAAGCCTTAATGAACTTAACTTCTATTTGTCCTTATTCATTTAATCCATAGACTACCACCAATTTTCACAATAGTCTGGATATTTGTTAGTTTTTTTAATTAGCAACAGCTAATTAAAAGGGCAGCTGCTGAATAAAAAAGGAAAGTGACTGCAGAAGTAAATGCATGGGACTTCTGTATTGTACTGAGTTAGTTGAAATGGAAGAACTTCCAATGCCCTGGTAAGAAAGCACTGCTTTTACAAGCTGTATAAATATACTTGCTGTATGTATATATGTATACTTACACCAGCTAATATAATTCAGCCACCTGTGTCAGCTGGGCAGGAGGAGAATACTATCTTCCCTGTACGACGTATCCATCACCTTCATCCCAGGTGCCCACAAGAATTTTGTGAACACAAATGTTGCCCAGGAGTTATTTCAGCCACCACAGAGATGAACGCAGCTGCCTCTGCGGCAGAAGAAAACAGTCACTCAGTAGCACATAGTAACAACAAAACAAAAACGGAGAGCAGCATCTAAATGAAGATATGGGAAGACAGGACAGGTAGGGGCCCTATAATGGGATCAGGACAAGCAACTTAATCTAGTTGTCTGCATGGACAAGACACAGTGCTAAGGTCTGTGGCTAGGCAGCATTTGATGACATTCACTGTGTTGCCCAGGAGCCAGTAGACAGCTGCTGAAAGATTTCTGTATTTTTAATGGGTGACCTTTTTCTGTGTGTTGACTGTGGCTCAGTCCCATTGCCTCTCATACACAACAACTTCAATCCACAGCTGAATGCTTCCACTTCTGGGGGGCTGCCTTAGCTGTATTGACAGAGATAAGTTTCAGTCAACAATGAAAACTACTTTATACTTCTATTTTGAGTATTACTTTTCTTAATTGCTATAAATGCCATTGTGGTTAAGAGACTGTATCCCGATTCTCAGAATTATTTAAAAGTCTAATACCAATTTAGGTCCCTAATCCACACTGATTTCACTGGGAATTAGAGAATAAAATACCTTTAAGAGTCTGGGCTCTAGTTCCTGTAAGAAAATTAACATATACCCTCAAGAAAGATTATAAATTATTTGATATGAGATATTCTAAAATTAACGGCTTTAGAATGCATTATGTTTTATAAGTGGCTGATTTGTTCCAATATCTTGGAAATCTTTAAAGTGAGACATTTTCTGAAGACATTACCTAATTTAATTTCTTAGCCAGCTTCAGAGAAGGCTGTGTACATGCACACACACACATGCCCACACACAGAGATTTTTTTTATATGTGTGTACATGTATACATATATATGTATATATAAAGAGGCTGTTAACACCATTTTGTATTTTAAGAGAATTTTTTAAAAGTATATATTCAGTTCAATAAACCAGGTCTGCAGCACTCAACTGTGTACTTCTCTAGTTGTAACATTTTGTTTAACATTAACTCTGGTAATCATTCTGTTTAGAATTAACTCCAGATCCTATATAAGATTCTTGCAGGTCAGAGTAACTCTGATCATGTTGAATACATTCAAAATTAATCCTGTTGATTTTAAACAGGAGACCAAAACATGTCAGTTCAACATGACCAGAGAAAAAAAATATATCCTCTCGAACCGCCAAATTACGTCAAAGAAAAAAAAAGAAGGATTTTTTCCTCTATTTTTTTTTTCAGAAAATTTCAGTTTCTGTAAAGTAGGTGTTCTGTACATTTTCAATAGAAAGAGGACAACATAACCCCTGAAGTTTGGCATATGTTGTAAGTGAGTAGCAATCTGATTGAGGTCTTTTTGTGCACAGAATAACTTAGTGTTTCAATTACAGAGCTCCTCAAGTTTAAAAAGCAGCTAAGTATCTACTTCTAACTGCTGGGAAATAGACCTTCTGTGTGAAACGTGAGAGGAAAAATTGCCTGTGCTGTGTTAATTCAAGCAAAGGGAACAGAAACCCACAGGGGGAGGCACAGTGCCTTGTTGGTGGAATTTAAAAGTGGACCAGTTAGAAAAATGTAGGGAATTGAGTTATTTCTTTCTGTGCTCAGATTAGCAGGGTTTCTGCTGATTGCTTCTCTGCTATGAAGCTCAGAAGTCTGAGGGAATAGAAGTGTCAAAGGTAACCCACAAAAAGTTGAAGTTCCTGTCTGGAATTCCATTCTTTGTGACAGTCTCTGCCCTTTGCTGCTTTTGGTAGGGAACATGTAACAAAAACAATAATAACAATTAAAAAAATCACTGCTTATGAGCTTTGAAAACAGACTCCAACCAGGCTGCTAAACCTTCCTGAAGCAGCCACCTGATGGAAAGCAGTGCAGTCACCAGTTGTTCCATGGGGGTTGAGAAATTTTTCCAACTATTTTGTTCCCTGCTGTCTTTCCTGGTTGAC
>Ga0181612_112918_pt1 | contig 19067 bp, 6 predicted proteins | sample HoacroProtozoa21_FD_119630 | JGI IMG/M metagenome (GOLD analysis project Ga0181612, IMG submission 119630) | Hoatzin crop microbial communities from Cojedes, Venezuel. Combined Assembly of Gp0051906, Gp0051904, Gp0051908 | reverse complement strand
GGAGCCACTCACCGGGGTTACTGCTGGGGGGGGGGTTAGGCAGTTGCTGTGGGGGGGGTTGGCAGGGTTAGCCCCTTGGAAGCATGAACTTTACAAGCGTCCAGTTTTGGTTGACGGCATCACTCCAAGTGCTTACCTGCCTCTTCATGCCATTCTCTGTAAGCCAAAGGCCTCATCTATTTATTCCAGCAGATCTTCAAGCTATGCTAATTACTAAAGAAAGTACGTAGCCTAACAGAGGAGAAAAACAACATCCCACAAACGTCCATAAACACACAGCTAAAGAAACACAGGCAATAACTGCTAGCTAGAATTAGACTCAGCTGTTGCTTCATTATGGTCCTGCTCCACCAGACTTGAGCTAGCTTCCCCCTAGCCGCGACCAGAGTGCCTAACACATGGCAGACGGACGCACTGTAAACCACAACAGGCAGCTAATGAATCCATAGAGGTATTGCAGTGTTGTGTGCCAAAGGAGTCATGGTAAAGACGCTGGTTTAGCACAATCACAGGCCAGAGTGGGGGGACAGGGGACTCAGATTTATAGAAGGGAAATAGAGGAAGTATGTAGAGTAAAATGAGCATTGTTATAACTATCACTGCCCTTGTCGGTAGAGATTTGACTGTAACTTTTTTGATTAAAATCCCAGTTTTTTTAGGCTATTGCCCCTCCAATGCCCCCCTCCCATTTTCCGAAAGAAAACCTGAAATACATCAGATTTAGGTAAAACTTCATAGCAGGTTTCCCCCCCCTTCTGCTTGATCACTTTATCTTTCCTTTCCTGCCCTTTTAGGAAGGAATTTTACTTTTTTTTTTTTTTCACTAGAAGGATCTTAAGACAAAAAAATGTGATAACTTTTCTGCTAACTGTGGTTTGAACTAGTTCTTAATAATAATGTTCCCATACCTCCTCTTTCCCCTTACTCATCCAAATAGCATCAGCTATGTTTCCCACTGGTCTTCAGATTTCAGTATCTGTGTGAGTCTTGATTCTCCAGTGTAGACAAGTCAGTTGTGATCCACACAGAGGACAAGTCTATGATTTAAGCCCAATTAAATTCACTCTAATTCCATTTGAAAAGATTATGTAGCAGTTAAACTTTCTTATGCTTCTCTCCAGTAGGACTTGAATTGCAGCAAGTATTTTTTTCTCCTTTGATCAGGAAAATAGCAAGTATCATAAACAGGAGGTTAATGAGTAACTAATCATTCTATAAGCTTGATGCATAGCTGCACAGCTGATGGCCCATAAGTCTTTTCACCTAGTCCTGGCAAAATGATTTTTCTACTGCTTTATAAGATCACAAAGCATATTTGTCTCCAAAAGCCCAATCTGAGCAAATTCCTACATAATTTGGTCTACGGTTGTCAAAATTCTGGATGACCCCAACTTAAAAGATTGGGAAATCTTTAAAAGGCATTTGATTGATAGATTTCCCAGTCACTTCAGTGAGGTTAGATTTTTTTCAAAGACCCAAATCCAACATCAGCCTCTGCTTAAAGTTCTCATTTACCATGAGCTAAAGTATATTTAAGATATTAAGATGCAAATAGGGACCTAATCAGATTTTCCAGAAGCACCAAGTTTCCTGGCACTTATTTGCTGCTCCACAGACACACTTATGTTAAAAATTTTCGCCCTCAGTCCCTGTTTATAACTTGCAATTTCTGTCATTTTCATTATTTCCAAGAGGTACAATCCCTACTAGCTTTGCAATTACTAATACACCTATGCCAGTTTAGACTTCCATTATAGACTATATCAGCAATATATCCAATTATCCCTATAGCTTCTATTTTAAAATAATTGGAAGTTTTGTGCGTTAATATGGAACTGGATGAACAATACTATGGTATATGGCACAGCAAAGGAGAGGTGAAAACCACAGACATAAATCAGGAGCAAGTACAAAAGTGTTAGTTTTTTGTTTCCCCAGAGGTAATCGTGCTAACAATGTTTTTTCTGCAAGTCAAAGTAGTATATTTTTCAGCTGCATATTCTACCAGCAGTACTCAAATAGAGAAAGACAAGTAAGAGGGGCAATTCAGAGGCTTAGCTGAGAAATCATTACGAAGCTTCAAAGGTTTTTAGATTAGATTCTTAAGCCTAAACAAATCAGTGCCCAAGCTCTTGCACCCATCTTGCTTAACAGAAGTGAAATGTATAGTTGCTCACTTGCACAGTCAGCTAAACACAAGAAAACTTGGAGGCTTAGGCTAAGATCTAAGATGTGTTAGGGATCTATTTGCAATAGTGGGCTTTAGCCTCACAAGACTAATTTCTCCAAAATTTTTTTCCAGTTGACAGATCAGGCTTCCGCATTAGATTACAATCTGGAGGAACCCGTCTCTGTCCCTAGGGTAAAGAGCTCCAGGGAGCTAACGCCTACATTTAAGAATATTCTACCTGCTTTTTCCCATCGCACACATTCAGCTTTCAATAGTGTTAGGGATATTTGGGTTCCATGAGTATGCAGGGTTATTTTGACTTACTGTAGGAAGGTTAGGGACAGCCCTAGGCTCTCTGTGAGTAAACGATGAGACTGTGGTTCTTCTACAGTGAATTGTTAAGAAAACTCCTCTGCTTCTCTGAGTAAGAGATGAGAGAAACAAGGGGCCGAAACAATCAGCACCAATCGACCAGGTTTGACTTGTGTTTGTACTGCAGACTGCGTAGGTTACCAGCCTAAATAAAAGCCAAACTCAGGCTTGACTCATCTGATCCAAGTAAAAAACAGTTTATCTTAAGCCTGAGGTTTTTGGTGTGTTAACAGAAAAAGGCTGCACTGAACCAGAGGCAACTCACTGTGAGCAGGATGCAGGCAGAGAAAGAAGCAAGAAATGTCAGTAGATCACCAGTGGAAAGGACAGCAAACACTGACACAGACAAATACAGTCCACATTTCAAGCCAAGTGACTTACCAGAAAAAGCAAAAAAAGCCCAATAGAGCCACATGATTCACCTTTCTGCAGAATTTCTATTTTGCCATTTAACTCCAGGGCTACTTCTGACATATAAATGAAAGCAGAGCAGAGAGTCACCCGCACAGATAATGAAGGCAATCCCCCGACCACGCTGCCTTTCCTTCCATTCTAGCCATACTTTCATGCACTAGTTTTGATGAAGTGAGTTAGTATAGAGGCCTCCGGATCAGAGCATTGACCGTGGAGGATCCCCATTTCTCTGGATACCTTCCCTTTCTTTTGCCAGCTGAATGACAGGCTACTGCCAGAAAATCAACACAAAAATGTGTAGTTACATAAAGCCCAGGGATTCTAGCATGCTTTGCACGGTATCTCTGCTTTGCATTCAATCATCAGGGCCTGCTGAGCAGACCTGCTGCAGTTTAATTAGAGCGTCTGGGTCCACCTCCTGCTCCTCCGTAATAATATTAGTCAGAAGCAAACTGTCTGGTTCCTGCCTCTCCGAGGCTACCGTGAGCTGCTGATGTGGAGCTGGCCAGATTGGTTAATTGCATCCCTGACTTTTAAAGGTCAGGCCTTACAGAATCCAATAACATTCAGCAGATTTCCAAAACAAGGTAGATTGGAAAGAAGAGCCTGGATTCTTCCCATGAGATGCTGTCTGCTGAGCTGTGGGACAAGGGACAAGCCAACCACCCCTGCAGCGTCCCTCAGCGGAGCAGCCGGCCAGCCCGGCCGGCAAGGCCACAGCCAGGCAGCAAAGGGCAACTTCGAGGGCAGCTGCCCTTGGGGAATTCTGAGCAGATGGCATGGCACAGGGTTGCACTAGCTTCTGGGGGTGCACGCTTCAGGAGAGCGGACAGAGTAAGGGAAAAGTGTACCTGGAAGGAAGCTGTAAGAAGTCGCTACTCAGCTGACTTGCCTTAATGTAAGGGACTGCATCATGGCCTAGAAATTCTTCATCGTTGGCTTAGCCTAATAGGAAAGCTGAACGGTTGCTTGAGTAGTATCAGTTGGGGCAGAAAAACTCAGAAACCTGCAAACTGGCTTGAGAAGAATAGATGTTTCAGTAAAGGATCAATGTCCTCAGTTTTGTGTATGATCTAACTGCCCCTGCGAGGAAGGGAGTGCATCTGCTGAGGGGAACACCTAACTGGGATCTACCGTTTGTACAGTTTATTCATCAAAGGTAATAAACCCTGTATTTCAAAAACAAATTGTCTTCCGTTTTAACGTCCTTCACAGGAGAGAGCCCAGCAATCTGCACTGTAAGGGCCTCTCTTGGCAGAGGAGGGGAGGCAGCTGAGGGCAATAGCTGCAGCAGGTGGGGGCTTCCTTGGCAGGAAGGAAGGAAGGAAAGGTGACCCTCAGCTGGGGTGCTCCTTCTTTCCCCAAACAGTTCCATTCCTCTTCATGCAAGCACCTGAATGAAGTGGCTGTAAGTCCTAAAAATCTCCAGTCCTGCCACTGTTTCCAATTCAGCCTGCCTTGAGCCAGGTGGTCTTCACTGCAATAGCTACAGAAAGGGGTAAGTTTTGAGAGACGTCAAAGAGGAGCTCTTGCTCCACTGCTTGCAGAGGAAGAGCTGTCAATGTGTTTGATTACATCTGGGACTTCCGCTCTCCTCTTCTTGGCAGCCAGCCTGCTTTAAAATCTTTCCTTTTGCCAATCCACAACTGAGTTTATACAAGATAAGTAGATTATTTTTTTGTCTTTCTGTGGTTGACAGCTTTCTAATGTTGTTTACCGAGCAAAAAGTTTGAACAATGACTTTTATTTTTTTCCTTGCTTTTCTTCATCCTTTTTCATCCCTTCTTACTGTGCTTTTAAGGGCTTTGTCTCTTGAATTTTAGCTTGGCTTTTGCATGTGCTTATTTTCAGCTGACTTGCATGTAGAGGATATTCAACTGAACATGCAGTTTGGGTAAGGAGATGTTTACAAACTGATACTAAAACACTCTGCTTGTTTGTACAAAACAGTAATTGAATAAACACTAGTTATTAGTTTACTTGCATACTTGCTTTGCATTCTTTTACTTGTTTTCGACAAACAACATAGGAGTGTTTGTTTTATAATTGGTAGCATTTAGAATATTCCCCCCCCAAAAAAAAAAAAAAAAAGAATTGGGGTCTCTTCTTTGTAAAAATACATATTTTCAAGAATAAGACTTAGGGAGTAGCTTTAGGTTTTCACAGTATTGCTGCCTTCCTGATTATTCATATCCTTTAATTTTTTTGGTTACACATTCACTCACTGAGACTCTGTCCTTTTTTGTTGCTTATTCTCCCATCTCTTCCACTGTACCCATTTCACCTAAAGCATGCCATAAAATTAATGAAAGAAAGCCTAGCACAGATGTGTGTTTGTTTCAGGTACTGAAACAGCTTTTGTACTTAAGATTTTTGTTACACTTTTTTCACATTTATATGAACTTATACTCACAAAACCCAAGTACATGCTGCTGTTCTTTACAACCACATAATGTTACAACTTTTGATTTGTTTGTAATTCAGTGCAGCTTCCAGATCATTTCTGGCATTACTCTTTTCAAAATTTCTCACCTATTGCCGGTATTACCTTCCTTCAGCTATTACCCTGACTTTATACAAGCAAAATTTTGGTTTCCTAAATGCTGCATATGTATCTAACTGCCTTCAAAATATTTGGCCAGTCCTGCCCATTTATCACTGATAAGCGACTGATGTTTCCTGTTTTCCAGTTAATGCTTCACAATTACACACTTGCACATAGCTTCTATCCATGTGATGTCTTCAGCTATGTAAGCAAGTTAATAAAAATATTTGGTATTAGCCCTTACATAATTCTGTTTTCACCCGCAGTTCTACAAGATGACATATTCACTAGAAGAACCTATTTTACCGCTTTATGATAAACACAAGTTACAAGGATACGGCATAACTTGCTGAGAGCCACCCTGCAGTGTTGACGTAGAAAGAAATCTGCAGTTCTGGACTCCATCAGGTAATGATACTGTGTGGCCTTTTCTGTGTAGGCTGAAATTTTTCTGTAAAGTTAAGACTTTATTGCCTATATTTTTTTCATAAGATATAAAGTATATTACATTCACTAAGTATAAGTATATGAGGAAAAACAGCACTCAGATTTACTTTGAATACCATCTTGATTTCATTCAAATTAATCTGTTTATTTGTTTCTGTTACTTGAAGCTCCTCTGTAAACTGAAATCGCGCAGCAGCTCTTATGAAGTTTGAAAAGTTCAGTCAACTTACTTCTTCCACTACTTTTTCCATTACTTTTCATGTGGTTCTGTTCTTGTTGGTTTTGAATGAGACCAGGAGAAAAATACCGGACTTTCCTCAGAGGAGGTTCTCTTAAGATTCTGGTATTACTTGTGCAACCAGAGACAGGTTGCAACAAAGCATCAAGACGTTTCTGCACATGCAACCACAGTCCTGAGCTCTGCTGACCTACATGCAGCACTGAATAACGTACAATGTGCAGGCTCATGAATAGCAGCTGCTCTGCGTAAACACAGTAATTTGACAAGCTTTCATAGCATTGCAGAAGTTCAAAGCAAGCATTGATTAGATTAAATGTTCCTTCAATTTGCTGTCAAATTAGTCTCTTTTAGCATTAGCTTAAAGCAACAAACAATGCAAGGTGTATGACGGCAAGGGTATGCCAAAAATTCAGAAGGCAGGTGGGGGAAAAGTACTAGGTTCATAATTCTGTGCCTGCAATGATGTATATAGAAGTTGCAAGTATCTTTATCTATATTTTTACCTTACCTTAAAATTTGCTTACATATATCGTTCTGACATACATTTAGTTACATATTTTTTAGCAAAATTGGAGTCACATGCACTCTTCATATTTGTGCATATAGATAACAGAATAGGGAGCACATAGAATTAACAGGTCAATAAGCCCCAAACTGACTCTTGGTTCTTTAAGCTATGAGTTGCAAAGGACACCGCTCTAAGATGCCAGAGAAAATACACATTTAATATGACTGCAGTCCAGGTGCCTGGACTACATGGGAAAGCTGATGATCTTGCTAGAGCTTTCTGCAGCAGAGCTGAAAGAGCTCAGACAACAAGAGGGTTCCCATGCTGAGAAGCTGGGTTCCGTGGTTCATTCCTCATTGCTGACAATCCTAGTCTCATGAGCATCTTAATCATGTGTAGGATATGAAAAACTCCAGTGTAGATTCATACCAGACATTCAAAGGTAACTGGAGCAGTTTTCTTCCAAACTCTCTCTCTGAGTCCCAGAAGTGCAGTGACACAATTTGAGAGTGCTCTGGGTGCTGCTCCATGCTCCAGTTGTCTACAAAGAGGCGACCAGGAGGGAGTGACCTTTCTGGCTGCTTCCTTCCTGGAAGCCCTAAGGGAAGCAGGTCAGAGGTCTGACTGGCTCTAAGTAGAAGGAAAACGAACCATGACCTGCATGAACTGCAATAAGCAGTAAGGCAAACCCTCTGCAGGCTAGAACAGTGTGACTGAAGTTGAGATGAGTTTGAGGTTCAGTGAAACCAACAGAATCACGCCGATTTACACTAGCTGAAGATTTGGTCCAGTAGCACTGGCTTGACTTGAATGTAAAAAGAAAGTGTTGCCAAAAGTGAAGATCTCCTGCCTTTAATATTTTTTAACGGAACAAGAATTTCTCAGGGAGCAGTGGATGGAGGTATAAGAACTGGTGAGGTTCAAGGTGGCTGCCATCTCAACTCGGACAAAGACAGTTACTATCTTCTGCAAGTGTGCTGCCACAAGATGCCCACTTTTATTTCTAGATGAAGTATGTCTAAAGACCTTTTCAGACTAGGATGCATATACTATCCAATCTCTTTAGGAGTCAGCTTAGAAGTAAACCTTGTCTTGATCTTGTAAATTCTGGCATGCCTGATTACTGCCTTCTAGTGCTTAACATTCCTGACTACCCATCAATGTAGACCTCAGGGCTATTTTTTATGCTGTGGACTTAGAACCTTCTAGTTAGTCATGGATTAGACATTCCTGGTAGTGTGAGCCCAATGTTTACATCCGCAATAAAACAGACCTCAGGCTTGGCAGTGCTTCTCTAAAGGTCCAAATCATGACTCTTTCACAAAGCCCTCCAATATCCTACCACCTACAATTAGAGATATTTACTGAAGACCATAAACTGTTTCAACATTTTGACAACGAAAATGATGTGATATGCAATGCACGGGTTAAGCAGCTGCTGTTCAGAGTATTATTTCCTCTTGTACCAACTATTACTCTTTCTAGAGAGTGATGGTCTTGCATTGTAACATTAGAGAAACAGGAAGAATTGACTAGATTTCACCTTTCCCTTCATAGTTACATGTTCTCTCTTACTTCTCACCTGCTCTTAATTTTTATCCCACACTGTGTAGATTCTGGGGTGAACTCTAATTTTCTGTAGTGCCCTCCTCTGAATTTTTCACAGCTCAATTTTTGGTTAAGGTAGAGCTGAAGCAGTCTTAGAGTTCAGTAGTCAAGAATTCTGATGAGAGTAAGTTATTGTGCAGTATAACTTTATTATGGTAGTTTTTATGTTAGACCCTAGACCTGTCTAACATACCCACTGAACAACATTTATTCTGGAACCAAAGTACTAAGGCACAAATGGCTATTCCTCTTCAATGTAAGAAGACTTGAAGAGGATGAAGTCTCTGCCCATCTTGCTTATTGTTGCTTCTCCTGCTATGGGCTTCAGCTTTCATACACTCTAGTTAGAAACTGAAGTTTGAAGAGTTGTTGCACTGCTAATCACAGGGAGAAGCTGCCTGCTGCTGCTGCTAGTGGGATTGGAGGACTGGCAGCTCCTACAGTAGAGAACTGTATTTTCTTGAGTAGTAGAGCTTGAGGGTTTGCTGGAAGGATACTCCTGTTTCTACTGCACCATCTGGATGTCACCAGGGATCACATGCAACTAATAAAGTCTTTCAGTCTGAGAGTTTCTGCTTCTGAAGATTGGTCCTGGGATCTGAACAGGGCAAGCAAAGAGCAGAGCCCGTAGGGAGACGTCCCAGTCAAGGCTGCAGCCAAGTGTGAGGCTACTCTGGAAAATCAATGCAACTGATGAAGCTTGACATTTTAATTGTCTTGTTTGCAGAACTGAATTAGGTTATGAAGAACTATGATGAGTGGCTGTGATTATAAGTTTGAAATGTGCCATGTACCCTGAGACTTGTACCAAAGTGCGAGTGTACTCTGTAACTGCCAGGTTTGAAGTGGCTGCTAGCAAAAAAGGGGCCAAGAAAACAAGTGAGATTGTCAAAGCCAAATGAAAATGCTTTTCCTCCTCCAGATTGTTCCCTGAAGAGCTATTATGTTAGAATTTGGTTTCCAAAGTTACCGTTAATTAATGAACTAGCAGGATTTTAATGTTGTTTTAAGCACAGCTGTCAATGTACCTGTAATGCTGGAGTCCCTAGCGGTACTTCTGTAATGGTATCTCTGTGCTGTGTTTGACCTGCACCACAGCAACAAATAGTTTAAGTGGAAATTACATGAAAGCAAAGGATCATGTACATGTCCTTGAGCTCTTTCTAGCTCTGCTAGGGCTAAGACCACTGAATTTATTTTGCTAAAAATATCTCGAATGATGCAGCCCCCTACCTGAAAGATGTTTGCTAAATTCATCCTCCTACGCCAGGAAAGAAAATGTAACAGCCAAGTAACCCTGAGCCCACATAAACAGCCAAGTGTTACAGCGCAAAATCTCCCAGTGGTTTTATTGCCCCCTTGAAACACAGTTGCTATAGAAGTGTCTGTGGGAAATTGTACTAAAACTGTCCCTTTGAATGTATTAATTAGAATCTGTCAAGTATATTTTGACTGCAAACAGTTCATGACACAATGAATATATTTTTTGCCTTAGAAGGACACTAAGACAGGAACAACAACAAAACTTACTTAATACTTGTTATATATTTTTGTTAGTAAAGTTAGCCAGCATAATTCTCAGCAGTGACTACTGTTGATCTACTGACTACAAGGTCTACCTTGTAGCACAAAATTCTACGAAACAGCAAAGCTTTTTATTCTTGGTTGCAGGGTTGGGCTGGTTTGGGCCTCAGTGTTTTACCATCTAGAGACTTGCATTCATCAACCACACATGAACATGGCCTTCTATTGAGCGATTAAACATCTGATATTTACAGTCCCATACTGTTGTAGGATGAATGAGTCACGTATTTACTTGGGAGATTAGACACTGGGGACCTGTTGCACAGCAAAGAACCACGCCTGTAGGTTCTGAAACACTTGTGGGCTATAAAGCAGTAGAATATAATGATGCTGTTCCTCCTGAGTATTGTCAAAAATGTCTTTGCTACTTAAATACAGCCTCCAATGATATCTAAAAGAATATCCGAGAAAGGCAAAGAGAACCAAGGACAGGAATTGAGAGGCAAATAAATTGGCTAGTTGTCACAGTTCAGCATCCCAGGATACTGACTTGTTTTCTAGATCTTGAGCTGGACTCACCCTCCCCACAGAGAACTTCAAATGTTCTTCATCTGTGTCAGAGAAGATCTACAAGTGTAAGAGAAAGAAGGGCACAGACATGCTCTGTTTCTGCTCTACTTTGGGGCAATTGCAGGGAGGCAATTAATTTCTGTCAGAAAAATTCCTGCCTTGGAAAACATTTTGATTAAGAGAACCAGCGCTGCTTGCTCAGTTCTTTGGTGACCAGTGCCATTGACTTTCTGGGCTGTGCTTGCTGCTTGGCTGTCTGCATAAGGAGCAGTAGAGACCGTTTGGGCTCAATTCAGTTGGCTGAATGCAGGTATGAAGGGGCATTAGAAATTCCCTGTAGTACCTTCAGTGGCTCTAGCAGCCATTTAGTGCAGCATGGGTCTTTGACAGGTCCTGTCGCACACCAGCAAGCCTTCTGTGGCATTCTCAGGTGGCACTAGGTGACTCTGCTTAAGCAGCTTCATAGAGCCCTGTCTGGACATGAGGTGTAGACCCTTCCGTCTCACATAAACAGGAACACACAGTCATGATGAACTTCAGTTTCTGAAATTGAACCCTACCCTTGGTTTCTCTTGACATCTCCATAGGAGATTTTCTATGGGACTTTGCACCTAAATTTGCATCCACAGGATGCTGAACAGCTTGGCAGTAACTAAGGCCCAATAATAACGCTCAAATGATCCTATGAGGGAGATGATGTAGTGCAAGACTGTTAGGATTTTTACTTTCTTCCTGCTTCCTGCAGACGAATGAGAGTTGCTTCCTACTAATACCTTTGATTTACATCTCTAAGGATTTTCCTATTACAAGAATGCAGATATGTGAGTCACAGCCCACTCAGGAGAATACCCACCTGTGACAAAGGTAGTGTCACAGAATCATAATCCTACTGCATGATCCAAAACTAAACAGTTTCTGTGGATACTGCTATGGGAGAGCTCATATACCACCAGATGTATCCACTGAACAAGGTTATGACGTCAGCTTGGCAAAATCTCCGAGAGGCTAATATCCACAGTTTATCTGAGATTAAATTGCTCCCACAGACAAAACGTTAATTTTGCTTTTTAAGTAACCAGTATGATAGGAACTCTATTGTGAAAAATGAAGATGTAGTGTTTTGCCAAGGACATTTGTTATCTCTGACTAGGACAGGAAAGACATTTACACTCAGAACAAGGTTACCACGTCACCGAATTAGTGGAGAAGTTAAGAGGGAGAAGGTAAAAGAGAAGTTTATTTAAGAAAGATTTTACAAACAGCGGATGGGGAAATTAGATGCCATTCTTCCCTGCTTTGGGGAGATACTTTTTTTTTTAAAAGGAAGACAAAACATAACAAGCCAACCTCAAAATAGCCTCTGTCTTACAGGAAATACAGGAATTGCTAAATCTCATTCTGCACTTACAACTTCCCCCTCCTCACTGCCCAGTTACAATCCTGCTTTGTGGAAAACTAATGAATCAAGTGACTGGAAAGGCCCTGATGAAAATAACATGCACGCTCTTAACACTGGTGAGATCAAACAGAAACCTTTGCTGCAAGAGATCAATATCAACGTTCGTGACACCACATAAACCACAGTACAGAAAGACAATTCCTACCCCTTAAAGCAGACACTGACATAAAGCAGAGCAGGTCAGACAGGGAACAGGAACGACTGTACAAATGCTTTGGAATTCTCCCTACCATTAGTTGATTCTAGTATTATCCATTCATACTTGCTCACTAACATCAGTTTGGTGGAAGAGGGGAAAAAGCTACATGGTATAAACGCTTTCATGTTTTGTAATGGGTTTAAAATCGAATTCTGTTTTGGATTATGTGTTGTGCAACAAATAGAGACCTTCACCCCTACTGCTGCACAAATCAGGGGATTAGACAGTTTTTGTGACCTATAAGTAGGTCTACGTTCTTGCTTATGCTACAGCCCTTTATCTTGGAAAACCAGATTCTAATTCAGTACATATTTGCTGTTTGTGTTTGGGGAAAAAAAGAAAAAAAAAAAAAGGCTATTCTGGATTCTGCAAAATTCCTGCACCCCACAGACAAATAAAACACTATGACTGATTTCCATAATTCTCCTAAATGTACCTTTTCACCCTGGAGTATAAGCTTGTTTTCATTGCCTAAGGTAGGAGTGATTGAGGAAGTCAAGTATTCAGTCATATAGTGCTTGATGCTATGAGATTACATCTCTTTTGCCTTAATTTTCTTTGGAGCTTCTTTCCAAGGATGCTACTGTGTTCTGGAATAGGTCGCACTTCATGCTTTTAGTCTCTACATGCTTACACAGTAAGTGCATGCAGCTTCAAAATGCCATCTGTAATTACCAAAGCAGTGCTTGCTACTTCATTTAATGCCAGTGTCACTGCCTGTACTTATACTCCTGCATTCTACATGGCCTGCTGTTTGGGTCAGTGACTTTGGTTTGAACCATCTTTCACATCTTGGATTTCCTCTTATCTTGCAGCGCTAGTCCTTGCCTTTCCAGTCTGTATCCAGGCTTAGAGACTGAAAGGGAGGTCTCTTTTTAACCCTACGTTCCCAAATGCGGACCTTCAATCGCAGGAAGACAGACCTTTGAAAAGATTACGAAAATGTGGTTGATAAATACAATTAGAGGGACTGCAAAATGAAGCCCTAAACAGGTGAAATATTTCATTTATATCCCTTTCAGTCACTCGTGACGTTTTTATTAATGGATGTCATTTTTGCAACCAGTCTATCAGTGACATTTGCCTTCCTTTCAGAAACGTGCTGAGATCTTTATCACGTTGCTGCTGTTTGTGATTGCAAAATGGCCTGGAGCAAATATCCAGCTCATGTAATTTGACATAACCCCCTGGAAATCACTGAAGCTATGAATGCTTCTCCAGGGAGAGGATCAAATTCAGTGTATAAGTGTATCTGTTCTTTTTAGGAACAAATTCTCAGTTTTAAACATTTCAAAAAACGCGGTTGTGACTCAAAAACGATTTTGACTTCCCCCTTCTCCCAAGCTGCTCTAAAGGCACTTGCCATTTGGTTGGAAAAAAACTTCTGAGCAATTCCAGTCTCAAAGATTATTTCATTTATAAGCTATGAAGAACCAAAAATAGCTGTGTAGATAGAGGAGAAAGGCTCTTTCATCCAGGCTCTGCATTCGATAGTTGTGATTTCATGAGCCGCGGCCAAAACCAGGAATCGGGCAGATCAAATTTCTCACGCTGTTAGTGCAGTTGATATTACCTCAGGGAAGTAATTTTTGCCTCAGAGTTAGTTATAACACAGTGAACACAAACAACTTAAACCCACTGGGTACTGCATCCCCTTCTGACTCTCACAAACCAGCAAGGGACTTTCTCTTGCTCGAAGGTGCCGGTAGATCTGTTCTCCCACAGACCCGGTGCACCAGGGACAGCAGTGCCACACACAACCCAACTTGGAGCCACTACGGCGATCTTGTCTTCCCAACCGGCTTAAGCACAACCAGAGTAGTGGCATCATTGTCACCCACATATGCTTTTCAAGAATTCAGGTGAGGCTTCAAGCTGGAAAGCAATGGCTCACCACTGGGCTAAAGCTTTATCCTGCTGATGATGGACCAAGGGATGGATCCGGGATGGAGAGACACCTCTGCTGGGCATGGTCTCACTGCTAGTCCCATTGCTCTGTATGGCTGCTCTCACTTGAGGTACATTTGCTTAAATGTCCTGATTGCATGCAGGAAACCAGACAGGACATATCAGACTCTATGCTCAAATCAACAGCAAAAATTCCAGTTAGAGCAAGTTAGGATGCAGTGTAGACGGCAACCCATCTCTGCAAGCTGTAATGAGTCTCCAGTATCCTGGCTTGTCTCCAGATGCATTTGGATGGGAAAAGACTTTTGACAAACAGCCATGTGGAATAGATCTGAACCAAGGATGAAAAGGGACATAATCTTGTTGCTGCTTTCCCACATACCAGTCATTAGCTCCTAGCACAAACCTTTCAGTTCACTTAGAGCTGAAAGTCTGACAAGGTAGAAAATAGAGGTAGTCATGCCTGCTGCCTCTAGAAATGCTTCCCCTCGGGAATCAGAAATGCATTTCATAGCTCCTCCTTATGAACATTCTGTTGATTTCCCAGCTAGCAGCAAAATACCGCAAAGATGAATCTCACTTTGTTCTATGCAGATGATACATAAGCAACTCCCGAGGGCATAACGAAATCTACAGTGGAGATGCATTTCTATGAAAAAGCATTTTCTGTATTTTAAGATTTCATGGAGCTGTTTTGTCATTAGGTTCCTCCCATTTTACACTAGTGTATCCCCACTTTGATAATGTGGTTTCCTGTTAAAGTACTCCCTCTCCCACCCCACAGTGGACCTGCTTTTTACTTACACTCCTGCAAGCATAAAATACATTTTACTTTTATTTTGCTCCATTACCAAACACTTATCGCACAGAATGAGGAGAGAATCCGGCCTGCAGTGTTCACCAGTGTTCAGCAAACATCCATCACATTTTTAAATTCATTTCAGCCAAGTCAATTCATTTTTCAGCCCTATTTGGTGTCAGATTATGATATAATTTGTACCTGAGGAATGTTTTCTGTATGGAGGAATTAATCTCAGTGAAGTAGGGAGCACCCAAACAGCATGTACAGGTTAAACCATACTGTGCCCTCACAATAATACACAGGTCTTAGATGGTTTCTCTACGTTAGAGTGATCATTACTCTTAAAGATGTTTCCACAGTGCAAAAGCATGAGTAGTACCAAATTTTTCTGTTAACTTGCTTGGACAGATAGGGGACATCATCCATCAAATTGAAGACAGAGCATTTCCCTAGTTTCCCTGTTTCGCCATCTAGTATGTTGTAAAATGCAAACGAAAACCCTATTTATATTAATGTTACTACTGCCTTCACTATCACCCATATTTGGAATAGGAAATGAATTTATGAATAGCAGCAGCACAGTCTAAAGCTGGATGCCTCTGACCTAAGCCACGTTTTATCTTTGCCTCTGCCACATCATGGGAGGCGACCACACGCGTCTCTCTCCGTTTCTCTGTTTCCCCATGTGCCAAGTGCAAGATGCTGCGAGATCTTTACTCCTTAGTGGTAAATCACTTGCAGAACTTCAGGCCTTCTGAGATGCATGCAGGGCTCCATATGGTCTTTAAACAGCTGCTGGAAATGTGTCAAGGAGCAGAATTTGGCTTCATAAGGTTTCTCAGATAGCTGAGCGGGAGTGGGCTCTTCTGCCCCAGCTAAATGTCATGGCAGGGGTGATACATCTTGAAATTTCTAAAATGTTCAGTGAAAAGGTGATTCTCTGTCTCCTACAATATTTATTACTATACAATAACTCTTCCTTTCAGCCAGTGACTCATCTATCTTCCCTGGCTTCAATTCTTAAGGAAAATCATCCAAATTCAGGGAAGATGGACTTTGTGGGTTTTTTAAGCAATGACAGACTCTGACCTACAGAATTGGCTTCTCCCCTATCTTTTGATGCCATATATTATTGCAAGCCTTTCATCTAAGAATACTAATGGACTTGGAAGTTGTGTGGAACCTTTACAAGAGTAAGAGCTAATTCAGAAAGAAATGAGACGTGCTGTTTTTTGTACCAACATAGCAGAATGAGGATGAGCTGCTCAGCCAGTCAAATGCAGTATTTAAGCTAACAACTGATTTATGCTTGCTCTGGATTTGGCCCTGCTTTCTTATGGTGTCCTGCATGGGCTATAAATCAGACATGCCACACAACTATGCACGATCTTTAGAATAACTTTTCAGTTTAAAAAAGGTTTTCAAAATAAAACTTCATTTTCCACGGAATTGTTTTGCTTTTTTTTGCAAAAAGTAAGGGAACATTTCTGTTTTGTTTCTGCACCAGAAGAGATGAAAAATGCAGGCCTGTTGGTTTTCAGTTGCTTTTGTTTCACTGACAATTTTAATTACTTTGCACAGCAGTCCAAACTTTTACCTAATAGGCGCATATTCGTTTTCCATTATGAAGTAAAATATTTTCATTTTCCAATACTAACTGCCATAAAATAAAAACAAACCAGCAGAAGAATTAGAAAAATGAACAGTCGTGTTATTTTCTGAGACTTCTCCCAAGCCCCAATTATTTTCCTAAACGCGCTCTGTTAATAATACCCTCTAAGCTGTCTTGGAAGCTTCCTAATTTCAACAGGATAAACTACTGCTTTTGGCAACTTTATTCTCAATTCTTTTCATACTAGCACCCACATAAACCATATCAGCCTGTTCTAAAATCCCATTGATTTATTCTCTTAAATTCAGCCAAATTAGGATAAAATTGCAGTTGAGAGTCTTTTCTTCCCCTGACGTGAGATCATTACACGTTTTACTGCTGTTAATAAACACTGTCATTACAGATTAATTGTCTTATCTTTGCGACCCCTGTGTGGTCTTTGTTCCACGCGCAGACACAAGGTGCAGCTTGTCTTTACAACATCTGCACCAGTGATGGAGACAGACGGCTTCTGAGATGACACCTAGTGAGCTGTAACCACTGAATCAATTGTTTATTGCTTCATGTGAGTACATTCCCACTTTGTCTCCCAAAAGGTTCCTTTTCTTATATTTGGCACAGCGTTATGAAGAGAAATCGAAACGAATGGGCAGCAAAATATAGCTAAGCCTGTTTAAAGAAAAACTGCAGAGATTCATGCTACAGCTGTTTTAATTACTGATCAGCATACATTTATGCATGATAAGAAAGCGCTTATTAAAATAGCTAAACATAATTATCTCATCTCTAATCTAGACAGGTCTGACTGTCCATGTCCAAAAGCCAGCACGTTACCTCTTCTTTGGTATCTGTAACCATAAGGTTTTTCCCATCTGCTCAACAAGCCTTTCAGTTTGTAGAAAGTCCACACACAGTTCTTGCTGTTTATCAGTAGAAATAATTGATCCAATAAAATTCTCTTGTAACCCCCTTGTTTGAGTACTTTCAGACTGATACTTTCTAGACTTCTCAGTCCACAATATCAATCAGTCTTATATTAAGAGTTGCTTATTTTTAACAGTAGTTTTATATAACTCAGTTTGGGTGCATCTCTCTGAGAGAGAGGGTACCATGTACCCTGCTAACGTCTGCCCAGGGAACTGCCCAGACCAGTGATTTTAAGTGGCTCCCACTCCCACTGATCAGGCTTCACCCCACTTAGCATCAACCAGTTGCCTTCACACCACCCAGCGCTTGCCCCTGATCCCCTATAGATCCTGTGGCTCTAAGAGACAGTTGTCTTCTTTCTTGCAGTTTTTCACTTAGAGGTGCCTGAGATCTCATGTAGGCTATATGACAGCGTGAAGGAGAGCAGTGTTTCTATAGCCCAAGAGAGCAGGTGGTTATTGTGTGTCTTGGGAGAGTAACAGGAGAGCGCTCAGGGGTCTTTGAGAGTGCAGGGCTGGTGGGGAGGAGTTGGAGAACGATGCTTTGCTCTTCGTCCCCCTACTACTATAGGAACAGTCCACAGAGCAAATTATTCCCAGAATCACACTTAGAGGTGAGCAGAGGAAGCCAGGTTTACTCCATCCCATGCAGATGACCAAAGGACCACATCAGGGAGCAAAGCACGCAGATAAGTTCTTGACAGCATGGATGTACTCTGAACAGATTTCTTTGTAGCTTGAGTCTGACCTTATGTATAAAAATACGAGCGGGCAGTGTGTATTCTCATCTGGCTGGCTCTCCTTCCTTTTCAATTGACATTATGTAAATACTTTGTTCCCTTCATTCTACTTATGCACAATTCAACCGCTTTGTAGCTTCAGAACCAAACACATGAAGTTTAAGAGCTTTTCTTTGACTTTTTCCCTTGCTTGTCCAAACAGTGGCTATTTATTTTACAGCTCCTAAGGCGCCCCTAATATTCAATATTCAGTCTTTTTACAGTGTGATCTTCACCACTTCTACCTCCTTGGCTGAAAGGTGACTCAAATATTACAGTGTGAGTTGTTACACATTCTTTTCGGTGATATTTAGAGAGATGCTTCAGCTATAAAGATTGAGGCCAGATCTCAGTCTGTCCAAAAGGCTGGTTATGTTTGGATCCAATTGTTCTGGTTTATATCCATCTCTAGCAATGTTTAGTTATCCTTTAACTGTAAATTATATTATTCATATGCATTTTTACTGTAATTTATTCCTTTATAAGTGACATTTAAATTTTTGCTCTCAAGGAATTAGGGTAGCAATCCCTGAAGCACTTAAATCACTTTTGCATACTGGAACATTTCAGCTATTCTACGCTGCAAATGTCTGCCTCTGCCATCAAGCTAACAAACTTACTTAGAAAAGCCTGCTGGCAAATATTTAAACCCACCACTATTTAAAAAACAAACAAACAAAACCACCACCACCGTCCCTAAACCCAAAACTTTAGCAGACTACAAACTTAGATCACAGGGGTGGGAAATGTAAGTCCACTCATTGTAATTTCTTTGAAAAAGGCTACTCTTAATTTTAATACTTTAGACTCCTTTTGAGCATATTTCCGATCTGAATTCTGTTCTTCCCACCAAGTGATGGCAACCTTGCTGCAGAGGACTCAACTCTGAACAGGAACCCTGAGAACACAGGGGGAATCCTGAAGCACCCTGGCTGCACTGTGCAATCCCTGCCTGTGTTTGCTTCTTCCCTTCTTTTCCCTCT
>Ga0181612_115992_pt1 | contig 19075 bp, 15 predicted proteins | sample HoacroProtozoa21_FD_119630 | JGI IMG/M metagenome (GOLD analysis project Ga0181612, IMG submission 119630) | Hoatzin crop microbial communities from Cojedes, Venezuel. Combined Assembly of Gp0051906, Gp0051904, Gp0051908 | reverse complement strand
TGACGATTTCGTACCTGTCCTCCAGGCGGACCTTCTCGGTGGCCGAGCGGATGCCGGTAAGGTCTTCCAGGACGAAGAGCGTATGCTCCGGGTAGCTCTCAACGAGTGCCTTACTGATACAGTGGTTCTGGTCGTGTATCCAACGGTTTTCTCGCTGACCGATAGCTTTCAGCCTTCGCCTCGAAGACGGTGTCTGCCTCCGCTGCAGTTCCCTGCGGACCCGCTTGAAATTGGCCCTCTTGCGCTTGACCGTACGGCCGGTTATGAATATGGTCTTTTTGCCGTCATATGCTGTGATGACATTTATGATTCCCCTGTCTATGCCGACTATCCGGAGTATCTCCGAGTCGGATACCGCCTCCACTTCCGTCGTGACTGGAATGTGCAGGAAATATTTCCCCCTCTTCGGGACGAGCTTGGCGGTGCCGAACTTGTACTTCTCCGCGTTCTCCGCGGCGAAATACTCTTCCATCCCCTTGACGAAATAAGGGAGCTTCACCCTTCCCGAGAGGGTGTTCACGGAAAACCTCTCCTGCGTCAGGGAGTAGTCCCTGTTCCATACGAGGTCGTACTGCGGTCTCCTGAATTCGGCGTGGATCCACTTCTTCTGGTTCTCAAGGATGGTCTTGTACCTTGCGACCACGGTCTTGATGACGGACTGCGCCATCTGGGACTTCAGGCCGAAACGCGCCCTCAATTCGTAATACAGCTTGTCGTTGAGCGACGCCATCTTCAGGTCGTGCGCCCGGAAAACGTAATCGCTGACATAATTGCAGGCCTCCCTGTACTTCTCAGTCGTCCCGTCCAGCAGGATTTGCTCCGCCGGGCCGACCTCGATCCGCACCTTTGCCGTGAGGGTTATTTTTACAGTTTTGGACACCTGCTTTCCTTTTTTTTGTTTTCAAATGCCAATATACGAAATTTTCGGGAAACCTTAACGGCAAAATCGCCATATTTGCACCGGCTGCAAAGAAAAACTCACCCTTGCAAAACAGGTACACCCATAAAAACCGTCGGAAGTTCAGCCTTAAGGCACACATTGTCCTTGTGACAAAATATCGCAAGATTCTCCTTGTGAACGGTGTCGACGATTTTCTCAAAAGGGCTTGCTACTACCTTGCCGGGCAGAACAATTGGAACATCATCGCTATGGAAACGGACAAAGACCATATACACATTTTACTGGAATACGATACGACTGAAAAAGTCTGTAATATCATCAGTATCCTCAAACAGAGGACTACCTATTATCTTTGGGTCAGATATTCGGAACTTCTCAGACACCACTACTGGAAAAAACATGTCTTTTGGTCGGACGGCTACTTCGCATGCAGCATCGGCGAAGTGTCAGCCGCTACTGTTCAAAAGTACATTGAGTCACAAGGATAACAAAAAAAGGCGCTCCTCCCACCTCTCAAGAGAAGTGGGTTTCCGCGCCAATTATTTTTTATGAAAAAAGAAAAAAAGTCGATTTTTCGGTGCAAGATTTGCGCCATCCCGTCGTTTAATAGGTGAGTACTCAAAAAAACATGTAAACTGATTAAAGAAATTAAAACCCATTTGAAATGAATAAGACAAAACTCATCAAAACGGCATTGGCTACAGCCGCGCTTATCCTCACACTCGGATTCACTTCCTGCCAGAAAGACAAGGGGAACACACTCACATGCACACCTTCAAGCGTGAACGTTTCCGTTGGTAAGACCGTGACTTCCTCCATAACCAAGGGAACCGCCCCTTACAGCGTGTCTTCCAGCGATTCCAAGGTCGCTACCGCCACAGTGTCATCTTCTACCGTAACGGTGACCGGTGTGGCTGAAGGGAAAGCTACCATAACGGTGAAGGACAAGAATGCGAAGACGGCGTCAATAGCTGTGACCGTAAAGAAATAACTGTGTCTTTAGAAACTCCACTGATAACACGACCACAATGAAACTACTTCCTTTTACTGTCGCTTCCCTTGTCGCCACTTGTGCGCTGCTTGTTTCCTGCGATAATTTCGGGGATGACTCCTACAAGTATTACGGGAGCGCAGCAGTTACGGTGAAGGCGGATTCCAAGGGACCTTACATGCAGCTAGACGATTCGACCACTCTCCGTGCGAAGAATCTTACGGCATATCCCTTCAGTCAGAAGGAAGTGAGGGCCTTATGCACCATCTCCTACGACGAGCAGATACACTTCGGACAAGAGAATGAGGTTTACCTCAACATGTTGGACAGCATAAGCACGAATCCCCTCACGCCCTGGAGCGACACTTCAACTCTATCCAAGGATCCGGTGGAACTGATTTCGGACATGACGGGGGTTGATGACGGGTACCTGACATTGAGGTTCAGGACTTACCATTCCATGAACCGGAAACATTCCATGAAAGCGTATTTCGGGACGGATACGGCTAACCCTTACGAGGTTGTGATAAGCCACGACGCCCATGGGGACACGTCCGATAAGATGGTGGAATCCATAGTGGCATTCCGTTTGGGGAGCCTGCCGCCGACAAACGGGAAATATGTGCCGCTGACGCTGAGGTGGACATCCTCCGGTGGAGAGAAAAGTGTCACTTTCAAATACAGGAGCAGATAGGAAAACCGGCAGGAAAAACCGCCTTGACTATGGATGAACAGACGGAACGCATTGTTGCAGAGGGGTTGCGAAGAGGCGACTCCTCTGCTATGCAATTGTTTTATGAGAGTTATTCCGGACTCCTTTTCTCCATCTGTTCGCGTTACATCCCCGACAATGATGATGCGTGTGACGTCCTGCAAGAGTCTTTGGTGAAGATATTTTCCAAGGCAGGAAAATTCAAATACAGGGGTAAGGGCTCCCTTTCGGCATGGGCGTCAAGGATCGTCGTGAACGAGGCTCTTTCGAACTTGAAGGGAAAGAAGTACGTTTCAATAGGGGATGAGGGTGACATCCAGCAGGATGATGGGGAGGACGACCTCTCCCCGGACATACCGCCCGAGGAACTTTTCCGTATGATCCGTTCCCTGCCCGACGGATACAGGACCGTCTTCAACATGTATGTCTTTGAGGACATGACACACAAGGAAATAGCTCGTGAATTGGGGATAAGGGAAGACTCTTCCGCATCACAGCTTTTGCGTGCCAGGAAACTTTTACGGAAAGAAATATCCAAATACAGGAAAGAAAACGATGGAAAATTGGAAGAAAGATTTTCGTGATGCGCTGGATGGCTATATGCCTTCAGTCCCTGATGGGGTGATGCCGGATGTGCTTGAAAGGATGTCTGTGCGTCGGCGTAGGAAAAATGCCGTTATTATTGGGCTTTGCTCCATGGTGGCCGCAGCTTCCCTTGCCGTAGGATTCTTCCTGCCCGGACCCGACGGGGATATTGCCGTAAGTCCCGACATTTCCAAGGAATATGCTGAGGCCATACCGTTAAGGGGTGACTCTGAAAGTGTTTCGGAACCTTTGGCTGAAAAAGCGGTTGTGGAGCCTTCTTCACTCGGAGGAGTGAACGGGAAAAGAAGTTTCATGCCCATATACGGAAGGGACGTTCCTCTTGGAAACGATTCTGAGATGGAAGAAGTGCCGGCGAATGTCAAGGATGAAAAAGGAAAGGCTCAAAATTCGAATCCGGGATCCGAAGGGAACCATTCGGAGAAGGGTGCCGATACGGTTTCCACCGCTGATGTTCTCAAGGACGGAAATTCCAGAAACGGCAATGCGGTACAAACAATTGCACATGACGGAGACATTCGGGATGATTTCACAGAAGTTCCATACGTGGACGGACGCCGGAAAAAGGGGAGGGTGCGTTTTGCAGTGGCCTTGTCCGGGATTTCGGGAAAGGCTTTTTCATCCAACCTATCATCCATGATGATGTCCGATTCCCAAGTGATGTGCGATGCCCCGGAGGACATTGAAGGGCGTGAGGTTAGGGTTGTCGGAAATGAGTATACGACAGACTATGACCACAGGCCTCCCGTAAGGGTGATGCTGCTGGGAAGCTATCCCCTTGGTGAAAAGATCTCCCTGGAGTCCGGCCTGACTTACTGCCACACTTATTCGGATGTCACCAAGATTGGGAAAGTGACGCAAAGCGAGTACAGCCAAAACCTCAATTATGTCGGAATCCCACTTGGCGTAAGCTACAAATTCCTGAAGGGGGAAAAGGTGAGCCTGTCTGTAGGTGCTGGAGCGATAGCGGAAAAGATGGTGTCCGGAGGCTTGAAGCCGGTTTCGGATACGCACTCGATAAAACTCGATTCCAAAGGTGTGCACGTCTGCACATACTGCGACATTGATGCGGAAGTGATGCTGACAAAGAATGTTGGCGTGAGCTTGCAGCCTGCCGTAGGGTACAATTTTTCTGAAAAGGGGAGCGATTACCGCAGCGTATGGGATGACCGTCCGGTAAGTTTTGAAGTTCGGATGGCCCTGAGGCTCTATCTGTAGCGTATTGTGCAGGGTGACGGTGAAACTTACACCGGATAAATTCGGCATTTGCTTTACATGGCTGGAGGGTGGCCCCGGGACTTTCTTTTTTTTCAGACCTCCAAAAATGCGACTTCGTCCATGAAAATAACCTTCTTGCTTTCAGCGGATGCTTTGATTACGGTTTTTTGTTCGTCGAAAGCATACAACCAGTTTTTCGGAGTTTCGCATGAGTGTCCGTAATCCTTCAGGGATATCCTGAATGCTTCCAACTGCTTTTTGCGGGTTTTCTCCCTGGAATTTCCCGTATGGCGGAAACAGAAGTTGTTGTCGAATGTATCTTCCACCAATAAGGTCTTGCCCACGCTTATATTCCCGTAGATGACAACCATCTGCGAGTATTCGTCTTCGTATGCTTTTCTGAGCCGATACTGTTCTTCTTCCCTTCCTGTGAGCATGGCTTATGCTTTTTTTCAATTTATGGATAAATCCCGAAATCTATCTTTTTCGACCACATTTCGGGATGGATTTCAAAAAAGACGATGGTATGGTGATGGCCTTTTCTTCTTTTAGGGGTGAAAAGGGAAATGCATTTTGGTTGACCGTTTGGGTATGGACCTAACTCTTTTGGAATTCGGATGGGGTCATCCCTGTCTGTTTGCGGAAATATTTTGTGAAGACCGTATGTGAGGAAAACCCCAGCATCTCGCTCACTTGGAGGACCGTATGCTTGTGACTTGACAGAAGCTGCCTTGCCTTGTCTATCACGAAACTGTCAATGTGTTCGGATGCGAATTTGCCGCTGACTTCCTTTACCACCCTTGACAGGTAGCGCTGCGTCACGCAAAGCTTGTCCGCATAGTATGCCATACCCCTTTCGGTACCACCTGTAGCCGTCAGCTCATCCATGAATCGTCTGTAAAGGTCTTGTTTCCTGGAGAATTTCCCCTTGGACACTTTGTTGTCCTCTTTCTGACGAAGTTTCGCACAGAAAACCATCATTGTGACGGTAAGGGAGTAATATTGGATTATTTCTGTGAGTAGGGGATAGACGTGTCCTGGCGCCAACCTTTTTTTCATCCCTCTGTACAGGGTTATGCATTCCTGCAGTTCCTCTTCCTCAAGGTGGCAGGTGGGGTCGTGGGATAGTTTCTGCATGAGTTCCGTCATTTGGAACACGCTCTTTTCCGGATGCGAAAATCCGTTTTCCATGGCGATGTACATGAATTTGAGGTCATCGCTGATTTCGGCAAGTTCGCTTACGTATCCTCCCACTGACATTATGACATCACCCCTTTGCAGGGTGTGTACCTTACTGTTTTCCTTCACAACCGCCGTGCCTCCAAGGCAGAAAAAGAACACCGTTATGGACTTAAGGTGTATTTGGACCCCGATGAGGTCGTCCTTGCTTTCCGAGTGCAGGGATTGTCCGGGATCCATGTTGTCGTACAGGATAATGCCCTCAAGGCGCCTGTCATGTCCCTTAGGGAAAGCTTTGGGTGATATGGTGAAAAAAGACGAGTCGAGTGTGGAATCTTCCATGAGTGTACGGATTGTCTATGTTTCTGTTTTATGGGTTAGGTAACAAAAGTACTGAAAATTTTGCAATTACGTATGGATGGGACCGGAAAAACGATTTTCCGCCCCTGTGTACCAAAAGTGCAGGAATGGTTACTAAAGTGGGAGAATTCCTTGGAGTTTATGCCGCAACTTTGCAACGTGAAACCACATAGTCGCCATAAACGAACACTGGACACTATAATACTTTAACCTTATACTTATCAATGTCAATGAAGCATTCACAACTCTTCCGTGGAGCGGCTGCCGCAGTGGCAGCGTTCCTGTTGAGCCTAACTGCTGCCATGGCGCAACAGAAGGTGACTGTTTCCGGCGTAGTGTACGATGACCAGGGCCTTCCCATGATAGGGGCGGGCGTACTGGAGAAGGGCACCGTGAACGGTGTCATCACCGACCTCGACGGAAAATTCTCGATTTCGGTTCCTGAAGGGAGCACCGTCGAATTCTCCTGCATCGGGTACGTACCGCAGGAAATCGTGGCTACCTCTTCAACATCTGTCAGCATCACCCTTAAGGTGGACAACCTCCAGATAGAGGAGAGCGTCGTAATCGGATACGGCGTGCAGAAAAAGAGCAACGTCACGGGTGCGATATCCAGCATAAAGGATACGGACCTCAAGGGCGGTACCATTTCAAATGCGGCCTCCGCACTCCAGGGAAAGGTTTCCGGTGTGCAGGTGGTGAACAATTCGGGCGCTCCTGGAAGCACCCCTACACTGAGGGTCAGGGGATACTCTTCCAACGGAACCAGCGACCCCCTTTACGTCGTTGACGGTTTGAAGGTATCCAACATCGACTACCTCGACCCTTCCACCATCGAAAGGATGGAAGTTCTCAAGGACGCGGCATCGGCTGCAATCTACGGAGCTGAGGCGGGTAACGGTGTCATCCTCATCACAACCAAGAGCGGTAAGAAGGGGACTTCCAAGATAACCTTCGACGCGCAGTGGACATTCTCAAACCTTGCCCACAGGGTGGACCTCATGGACGCATCCCAGTATAAGGAATTCTACACCGAGGCTTTCGGGGAGACCTTCACAAACCTCTACAATTCTTACTATGTCGCCGGTACCGACACCGATTGGCAGAAGGAAATGTACGAGACGGGGAAGGTTCAGAAGTACTCGCTAGGACTCCAGGGTGCAAACGAAAACGGAAACTTCTTCGCAACCCTTTCCTACCTTGACAACAACGGTATGGTGATCTACGACAAGGACTTCTACAAGAGGCTTTCCGGTCAGATCAACGCCAGCTACAACATCCGTCCCTGGCTGCAGATAACGACCAACAACACCATCTCCTCGGTCGACAATTCCACCATTTCGGAGAACAACGTAAGGTTCGGTATCATGAAGGACGTCCTTCTGATGGACCCCCTCACACCCACTTTCTACACTTCTTCAAACATTCCCACAAGGGTGCAGAACTGGATCGCAAACGGACTCCATCCCGCGCAGGATGCCGACGGCAACTACTACGGATACAGCTGGGCCCGCGATTCCATGAATCCACTCGGTGAGGTGGGCACTTTGGACGCGCACAACCGCATCTTCTACGTGAACGGAAGCACCGCACTGAACATAAGCCCCATTAAGAACCTCGTGTTCACATCACGTTTGGGATATTCCCTTTACAACGTGAACCAGAATTCATTCGTACCCGTCCGCGTGACTGGATATTTCAAGGATGTCGATACGGACCTTTCGCTCCAGTCCACCACCACATCGGTACGTTACTACCAGTGGGAGAACTTCGCGAACTACACCCTTGAAACCAAGGGCATGGGTACCTTCGGTCTCATGGCCGGTATGAGCTACTCCAACAAGGAGGTCGTTTCGGTTTCCGGAAAGACCAACGCCCTTTCAAGCGACGCTGAGAACTTCAGGTACCTCAATTATTCCACCAATTCCGCAGACGACTACGTGTACGGCAACACTGCATTCGCCCGCCAGATAGCTTACTTCGGACGACTCAGTTGGGATTACCTCGGTCGCTACAACGCCCAGTTCAACTTCAGGGCCGACTCCTACGACTCTGCTTACCTTGACCTGGACCACAATTGGGGCTTCTTCCCTTCGGTATCTATAGGTTGGATCTTCTCCCAGGAAGACTTCATGAAAGGTGTCGTCGGTGACGTGTTCTCCTACGGTAAACTGCGTGCCAGCTGGGGTGTGAACGGATCCATCTCCAACCTCGGAGGTTACATGTATGCAGCCATCCTCAACGCCGGTCAGTACGACACTTCCACCATGACCGCCAACATGTCCTACTACATGAACGGTAGCCTCTATACCGGAGTTTACCCTTCCAAGGTGCTCGCCAACCCTTCACTCCGTTGGGAACGCAGTAAGCAGTGGGACTTGGGATTCGACCTGAGGTGGTTCTCGGGAAGGCTCTCAACAACCATCGACTATTACTCCAAGCTCACCGACGGCCTTCTGGTTGCCAGCGTGGCACCCCTTTCTACTGGAGCTTCCACTGTGTACCAGAACCTCGGAAAGGTGACCAACAAGGGTCTTGAGTTGGAAATCGATTGGAAAGATACAGTCGGTGATTTCTCCTACGGAATCAAGGGTAACCTTTCGACCGTAAAGAACCTCGTCAAGGAATACGCGGGTGAAGGCGTGCGCATAACGGGATCTACACTTCTGGGATCATCCAGCGCCCTTACCTACTTTGAGGAAGGTTATCCCCTTTGGTACATCCGCGGTTACAAGCTCACCGGAGTCGACCAGAGTACGGGAGCTCCCATATTTGAGGATGTCGACGGTGACGGAACCATAACCGATGCCGACCGTACGAACCTCGGAAGCGGTATCCCCAAGTTCAGCTACGGACTTACCTTAACTGCGGCGTGGAAAGGATTCGACGCAATAGTCTACACAACGGGAGTATCCGGAAACAAACTCGTCTACGGTATGATGAGCACCGACCCTTCCTCCGTGGCAAACCGTCCCATGTTCTCATACGACGGAAGATGGACAAGTGCTTCATCCTCGGCCACCATGCCTTCGGCAATGTACCAGGTGAACGACCAGAGGATCTACAATTCCGACGCATACGTCTTCGACGCATCCTTCTTCAAGATCAAGCAGATACAGCTCGGTTACACCCTTCCCAAGAACATCTGCCAGAAAGTGTTCATGGAGTCCATCAGGGCTTTCGTATCCCTTGACAACTATTTCACCTTCACAAAGTATCCCGGTAGCGATCCCGAGCTGAACGCATCCGGCAGTGCGATGGCCATCGACTACGGTGCATACCCTATGGCCAAGAGCGTATCTTTCGGTGTAAACGTTTCCTTCTAAAGACTTTAGCGCAATGAAAAACATACTTAAACCGACACTTGCCTGCCTTCTCGGAGCGACGCTTGCAGTCTCATGCTCGCAGAAGTCCCTTGACATAGAGCAGCAAGGCGTGATAACTACAGACTACTATGCCACGGCAGATAATGACGGAGTACTCTCTTTTATAGCTGCTGTATATGCCGAAATCATGGGTGACGGCTACCAGGCCGTCCTTGGCGGAGGTCCCGCCTGCTACTATTCCTTCATGTACGAACTTTCCCGCATGGGAGGGGAGACCGCGGATTACTACGCATACAACGAGAGTGCCGACGCGAACACCTATTCGGCCATTTGGAGTTACCTTTACCGTACCGCCTACTGGTGCAACATGATTATAGAGAACCTCCCTTCCAATACCGTGGCCGACGCATCCGTTGTGAATAGGGTGATAGGGGAAGCCAGGGCGATAAGGGCCATTTCCATGATGTACCTCGTGCAGCTTTACGGCAATCCTCCCCTTGCGGACCATATCCTTGACGGGACCGAAGGCAACACTCCCGCATCCGAGAGCTGGGCTTTCATAAATTCCGAACTCGCTTCGGCAGCCGAAAGCCTCCCTTCCAAGGGATCCCTCGGGGGACAGGCTTCCATCGGAGGACGCCTCACCAAAGAAGCCGCTTACGCATACCTGGGTAAGGCCTACCTCTGGCAGAAAGACTACAACAATGCCGCAAAGGTACTCTACGACAAGGTTATATCCACAGGGTACTACACCCTTCAGGAGAATTGGGCCACCATCAACTCTTCCGCCGCAGACTACGGTGACGAGAACATATGGGAGTTCGATTTCAGCAATGATGCATCCCTCGCCACTTCGCAGGAAGGTTGCTTCAACATAGCCTGCTACGCCCCCGGCGTGAGCGTATGGCTGACCACTTTCGCTTCACCCCTTATGGCCTTCGGTGGGGGAGCATACCCTTCAGAGGAATATGCCACCTTCATGGCGACCCACGAGCTTCTGGGTATGGACTGGACGACCTACACCACCACGATGACGACACGCTACGACCAGACCCTGGCCGACCTGTATAAGGTCAGCTGCACCTACATGGGAATGGTGACACTCCCCATAACGGGATGCCAGGGTTACTTCAAGATAAAGAACCTCACCCTCGCCGAGGACCTTACGGGAGAATTCCCTTACTACTACACGGTGAAGAACACTCCTTACATGAGGTACGCCGAAGTGCTTCTCAACTATGCCGAGGCAGTGGCACAGGGCGGCAGTGCAGGCAGCCTTTCCGGTCTTGACGCCCTCAACATGGTGCGCACCCGTGCGGGACTCTCCGAAGCGCCGGCACTTGTGATGGACAACGAAACATACGGAGTAAAGCAGGAGCGGTGGGCGGAACTCTCCTACGAAGGATGCCGCTTCATTGACCTGGTACGTTGGGGGGATGCCGCCACTACTCTTGCCGATTGCGGAAAATACACCTACACCCTGAACGGAACACCTTCTTACCAGTATCCCATTACCGAGACCATGAACCTTGACATGTACTTCCCCGGATCATGGACCGTGACTAGCGCAGCGACCGGCGGCCCGGGATTTGTCAGCGGTAAGAACGAACTCTTCCCGATCCCTTCATCTGACGTGAACTCCAATCCGAACCTCACCCAGAATCCCGGATGGTGATGACAGAGAGTTGAGCTTATTGGAAAAAAATGAAAAAAACTTTAGTTCTCATGTTGGCCCTTGCCGCATTCCTTTGCGGCAAGGCTCCCGAAAAGGGGAATGACGCCCCGAAGAGTGATGTGAGGCGCACAACCTACGTCTATGCGGTAAAGGGGACGGACTCCCTCAAACTGGACATCTACCTTGACCGTAACGCCAAGGTGGAAGGTAAGAGACCCGTCATGATCTATGTGCACGGAGGTGGCTACTCCGCGGGAAGCCGCAAGAACGTTGCCCAGGAAATCTTCAACCGCCACTATGCGGAAAAGGGATTCATTTCCGTGAGCATCGACTACCGCCTCGGTATGGCGGACCCCGTCAAGTACGGGATACAGAGCGTATACCATGTGGCCAAGATTTCCAACGAAGACCTCATCGACGCCACGAACTTCATACTGTCCCTCAAGGACCTCAATCCCGATCCCGAAAAGGTCGTGATTGGCGGTGGAAGCGCGGGTGCGTGCACTTGCCTTACCCTGGAATACGACATCTGCAACGGTGAAGAGTACACCAAGGCTCTTCCCGAAGGGTTCAACTACGCAGGCATAGTTTCCCAGGCGGGCGGAGTGGTTTCCGACAAGGAGAGAATATCGTGGAAGACCAAACCTTGCCCCGTGATGCTTTTGTACGGGGATAAGGACTTTACGGTGGCCGATAACAGCCAACAGGCAGATGCCGCCAAGTGGTTCACCTGCGTGGCCAGCGCATCGCTTCACTCCCAATTCGAGGAAATGGGCGTTCCCCACTGGCTTTATGTCGCAAAGGGGGCCGACCACGTAATGGCGATGATAACACTGACGGACTATCTTCCGGAAACTGACCAGTTCATAGACGACTTCGTCATGAAGAACTCCGTGAAGACGCTCTACACCGAGAGGACCGATAAGGTTCCCGCCAACATGGCGAGCGTCGACAGCATGCTCAAATACGTTCCGATGTATATCCTCGGATTCGGGAAATATTCCGAAGAACTCCAGGCCGAGTTCGCAAGCGGGGCTACCGAAAAGCCCAAGGACATCGTATATTAGCGCACAAGGACCAAGGTCGGGGGAGGGTGAAGCCTCCTCCGGCTCCCAACAAACGTTCATCCCATATGGTTAGGAAACACATCTTCTTCATAGCCTTGTTTTTGTCGGTCTTCAGCGTGAGGGCACTCCCGCAGGAGACCGCTTTCCTGTCTTTTTCCTATGAGGGGTGCGACACATGCACTCTCGCCCCGGTGCTTTGGGGATTCCATCCGGACCCTTCAGTATGTACGGACGGGAAAACCCATTACCTTGCAAACTCTTCCTTTTCCTACTGGCCGGGAGTCCCCGTAAGCAAGAGCTCCGACCTTAGGGAATGGACTTCTGCCGGTTATGCGCTCAGCCGCGAATCCCAGTTGCAACTCTCCGGAGGGGGGGTGTCCGCGGGGATTTTCGCGCCGGATGTAAGTTACAATCCCAAGGATTCGCTTTTCTACATGGTGACTATGAACATGACCACTTTCAAGGTTTTCTATGTCACTTCAAAGGATCCAGAAAAAGGATGGGGCGAACCGGTGCAGCTTACCCGCGGGGGAATGGACCCTTCCTTCTTTTTCGATTTTGACGGGGAAGCCTACCTCCTTTTCACGACACGTCCGAAGGATCAGGCTTATCCCGGGGAAATGGCAATCGGGATAGTGCCTTTCGACTGCGGAAGCGGAGCCGTAAAGGGCGAACCTTCGACTCTTGCCCGCGGCAAATGGATAGAGGGGCCCCACATGTATAAAGTGGGGGAGTACTACTACCTGATGTGCGCCGAAGGTGGCACTGACGAGAACCACTGCGAAACCCTCAGGCGCTCTTCTTCTCCATACGGACCTTGGGAGAAGGACCCTTCGGGGGAATTCCTGTCCCAGAAGGTGTTGGGCCTTGGTGATGTCACAAGCATAGGTCACGCCGACATAATCCGTGACGCCTCTGGGAATTGGACGGCGTTTTTCCTTGGGTGCAGACCCTATGGGGGTGACTTCTACAATACGGGAAGGGAGACTTTCAGCATACCCGTCCATTGGGAGGACGGATGGCTCAGGGCTTCAGCCTTTGACAGGACCCCCAAGGCATACCGTTACAAGTACGGGAAGGTTTTTGACGGCAAACCCCTCGGGGACGGGTGGATGTACCTTCGGAACCCCAAGGAGGATCCGACACCTTTTTTCCGCCAGATGCACAAGAACTTCACCGTTATCGCAGAAATGAGTAAGGGTGAAAAGGGAAAAGGACTCATTTTCTTCCAGAATGAAGATTACTACATATCCTATATACGGGAAGGGAGGGCCCTTACCCTTACATCCTGCGAAGGGGGGACGGTATCAAAGGCCAGTGTAAGGGTCCCTTCGGGAAGGATTTTCCTGAGGGTGGAAGGGAAAGGGGGAAAATACTCTTTCTCCTACCGCAAACCTTCGGGAAAATGGAAGACGGCATTCCCCCTTGTGGACGCGACTCTCCTTTCCACCGCGAAGGCTGGGGGATATGTGGGTACGATGATAGGACTCAAGGGATTCTGACCCTACCTTCCGGCCAAGAGTCCCGGGAAGAGTCCTCTTTCCTGTATTGCCGGGGTGTCATCCCCGCGTTTTTCCTGGAGAACTGCGAACAAAAGTTCCCGAATTTTGCCGATGGCACCCCCGATGAGGCCGCAAAAAGAGCGTTTTCCGCCCGATTTGTCGCCCGGAGTTCCTTGACATGTTGATGCCTTATGGTTTTTCAGCCTCACGAAGTTCATCCGGAGGTATCTCGCCATGGCCCACATGCGGTGCTTCTCAAGACCGCAGTACCGCGTCTTGTTGTTCCTCGTGTGGAATGAGACTTGGAACATTGCGCTCTCGACGTTGTTCCTCCGGTCCAGTTCCTTCTTCGGTATGGCCCCCAGCCTTTTCCGCAGTTTGGCACTCTCGACCGCCTTTTCGCTGAAGTACCGGTGTCGCTTCTTTCCGTCCGTCCCGACCAGCGTTATCCGCCAGTTCCCGTGCTTGCCCCTCCTTTCGGCCTCGTGGACCTCACCGGTCTTCGTGTCCGTGACCTTGAGTCCGCCGGCACCGTCCTCTTCGAGGTCGAACCTGCCCTGGTAGCCCTGGAGGCCGCTCGTGACCAGGTCTATGCCGTTTTCTTCGGCGAACCATCTTCGTGTCCGCGTAAAGGACGCTGAACATGCTCTCGTCAATCTGGCTCGTCACGAGGTCGAAGAAGACGTTGTACCACTGTACGGGTGACGACAGTTCTGCCGCACGTCTCTTATCCATAGTCCCCAATCCGTCGAACATGGTCTCGTTTGATGATGTGTCTGTTTTTCTGAACATGGCTCTCTTTGTTGATTCATTTTCTATGTGTAATAGATAGCGAATTATTTGTAAATCAGTAAATTAAATGTAAAAAAGTTAAGGCATCGCAAGTCAATTTCATCCCTCCCCGAAGTTCGGGGACTGTAGCACTTCTCGGACCGGTCGCATGGTCGCCGGAACCCGTATGGATTTTATGCATAAACAAATTTTACGTCCCGACTTTTTAAAGTGGACTCAGGAATGAAAAGAAAAAATCAAATCAAATTGAAATGAATACGAAACTTATGACACTATTGGCAGGCGGAGCCCTTATTTTGGGAGGGTGCGCACAAGAAAAGGGAGGACCTTCCGCGCAGGATGTCCTCACAAAAAACGATGCGAAGATAAACGCCATCATCAAAGACATGACCCTCGAGGAGAAGATAGCGATGCTCCATGCGAAAACCATCATGTCTTCCGGAGGCATCCCGCGTCTCGGAATCGCGGAAATGCACTACTCCGACTGTCCTTTCGGGGTGAGGGAAGAAGTGGGTGACGGATTCCGGCCCCTCGGGTGGACTACCGATTCGGCGACCTATTTCCCTACGGGAAGCGCCCTTGCCGCAACCTGGGACTTTAAGATGGCCGAGGCCTGCGGAGAAGGTATCGGAAAGGAAGCCCGCCTAAGGGGAAAAGACATAATGCTGGGTCCCGCCATCAACATCCAAAGGCTACCCGTGGGTGGAAGGACATACGAGTATTTCAGTGAGGATCCTCTCCTTGCGGGGGACCTTGCGGTAGGATACGTAAAAGGCATGCAGGGGGCTGGGACCGCGGCCTGCGTAAAACACTTCGCCCTGAACAACCAGGAGACCAACAGGGGCAGCGTGGACGTCATAATAGACGAAAGGCCCATGAGGGAAATATACCTCAAACCCTTCGAAAAGGCCGTGGTGGAAGGCGGAGCCTACAGCGTAATGACCGCCTACAACAGGATAAACGGAGTATTCTGCAGTGAGAATCCCGTCCTCAACAACGATATCCTCAGAGGCGAATGGGGATTCAAGGGAATGACCGTATCCGACTGGGGAGGGACCCGCAGTACGGTGGGGGGCGCCCTTGGAGGTCTTGACGTGCAGATGCCCGGGGACGACTATTTCGGACAGCCGCTTTTGGAGGCCGTGAAAAACGGGGAGGTCCCCATGGAAGTCATCGACGACAAGGTGCGCAACATCCTGAGGGTACGTTTCGCTATCGAGGCGGTTCCAGAGGATAAGGCGAACAAAGGCATAGCATCAACTCCCGAAGGGAGGGATGCCGCCTACCAAATAGCCCGCAAATCCATCGTCCTCCTGAAAAACAACGGACCCCTTCTTCCCCTTAATAAGAGCGGTCTCAAGAAGATAGCCGTTATAGGCCGTCATGCCGAGGAATCCACCGCCTGGGGAGGAATCGGAGCGGGAGTGAAGACCCTGTATGAGATTACTCCGCTCAAAGGCATTAAGGCATATGTGGGTGATGCCGCCGAGGTGGTGTACGCTCCCGGCTACAACGTCACGAAATTCTCGCTCTGGGGCATTTCCAAGGAGAAGATGAGGGATCCTGCAGAACTGAGGGATGAGGCCCTTTCGGCGGTTAAGGACGCCGATGTGGTCATATTCGTTGCGGGAACGGGCAAATTCGTCGAAACCGAAGGTATAGACCGAAAGGACATCTTCCTTCCAAACGGTCAGGACGAACTCATTGAGGCCATAGCCAAAGTGAACCCCAACATCGTAACCGTCATAATATCGGGAGGCGTTGTGGATCTTCGCAGGGTGGAGAAGGTTTCCCCCGCGATAGTGGAAGGCTGGTGGAACGGAATCGAAGGCGGCAAGGCCCTTGCCGAGGCCCTTTTCGGAGAGTTCTCCCCTTCGGGTAAGCTTCCTTTCACCTGGCCGGTGCGCCTGGAGGATTCTCCCGCGTATGCGATGGGGAATTTCCCACAGAAGCAGCAGGAGGGCGACATCTTCACTTCCCAGTACCGTAAGGACGTTGATGAGAAGGAGGCCCACGGCGAAGATGACGGGGAGGCGAAGGACTACGGAGAGGCCGGTCCCCCTTCCGAGGATCATCCCATAGCCCGCTACACCGAAGGCATGCTGGTGGGGTACCGATGGTTCGACACCAAGGGGACCGAAGTCATGTATCCTTTCGGACACGGACTCTCTTACGGGGACTTCGGGTATTCCGACCTTAAAGTGTCGAAGAAGGGTGGCGACATAGTCGTGACATTCACCCTTTCCAACAAGGGTAAGGTCGCAGCCGATGAAGTTGCGCAGGTGTACGTTTCCCGTGAGGGTTCTTCCGTTGATTGGCCCGCGAAGGAACTGAAGGCCTATTCGAGGGTGAGCCTCTCGGCAGGAGAGAAGAAGACGGTTTCGCTTACCATACCTTCATCGTCACTCAGGTATTGGGACACCGCTTCCCACTCCTGGAAGGACGATCCCTGTAAGATAGGGGTGATGGTGGGTTCCTCATCCAGGGACATCCGCCTGGAAGATAAGATTTGACCATAAACCGCAATTGAGAGTTTTTGGGAATGGGAACCAAAGTTCCAAACACCTACCTAGAGAGCAAAGCCCCGCTATGAGATACTTGACGGGCTTAGGGGTGTGGCTGCAGTGCTAGTTGTCATCTACCATGTTTTCGAAACCAACTTTGGCACGACCGCTGGGACAGGATGACGACCTGGGGATTTTTCAAACGGCGCCTTGTGAGGCTGCACCCCATGGTGGTGTTCGGGACCATTTTCGGAGCCTGCCTGTTTTTCTTCCAGAGGGCTCCGCAGTTCCCGCTTTTGGGAAGTACGCCCATGTGGAAAGTGCTCCTCTGCCTTTTGATGGCGCTTCTTATGATACCTACGGGAAAAGGACTTGACATAAGGGGATGGGGAGAAATGAACTCCTTCAACGGACCCACCTGGTCGCTTACCTGGGAGTATATTGCCAACATACTCTATGCGTTTGTAATCAGGCATTTTTCGAAGATTGCGCTAGGGATATTCGTAGCGTTTTCCGCATTCCTCACGGTAAACCCAAATTGTTCATTTGAGCCATAGGTCCATCCGCCGACAAGGGTAAAGTAACAATCCGAAACCGCCTCAAATTCCGTGGTTACCCGAAATAACACCCTGGGAGCCAATGAGATACAATTGCCGCTTTCCTAATGACATTCATTAGAGATTGTCCATTGGATATTTGTTGATTTTCAATTATTTACTAACTTGCACCACGAATACAGACCGCTGTACGGCAGTTTCCCGAAAACGATGGAGAAAAAGAGATCGATACGCTACACATCCGAGGAGATCACATCCTGGGGAGGGATAACTGCAATGTATGAATTCCTCGACAAGCTGGACTTCGACGGGGAATTGCGTTCCTGCGGCCTCCCGCCCCAGTATTCCAACCGCGGATACCCGCCACCCCAGCTCATAAGGGGCTTCCTGACGGCCCTCTGGTGCGGTGCCGGCTGCTACAACGACATGGAGATATTCAGGCGTGACGCATTCTTCAAGGATTACAACGGATGGGAGAAGATGGCGGGACAACGTTCTTACGTCCGCTACATGAACAAGTTCACCCAGGAAAGCATATCGCATGTGTTCGGCCACATCGGCAAATGGCTGTTCGGCAACGTGTCCGTGGACAACATAACGCTCGACTTCGATTCCACCGTACTCCAGATGAGCGGAGAGCAGGAGGGTGCCGTCGTGGGCTACAACCCCAACCGCAAGGGCAGGAAGTCTCTGCATCCACTGCTTTCGTTCTGCCCTGAAATGCGCATGGTGACCGATTTCTGGCTGAGGATGGGCGACACCTCCGCCAGTACGGCCATACTTCCGTTCCTTGAGGACACCCTCGACAGGCTACAAGGGAAGAGGGTGGGGCTCGTCCGCATGGACAGCGGCTTCTTCTCAGGAGACATCCTCGAGTACCTTGAGAACAAGAGGCTCCATTACGTCATCTCGTGCAAGTTCAACAACAAGATCAAGCACCTTCTCGCCAGCGAGACCACCTGGGTTGAGATAGCCGAGGGGATAGAGATCGCCGAGACCATGTACAAGGCAGACAAGTGGTCCAAGGCCAGGCGCATAGTGATGGTCCGTCAAGACACGACCAAGCGCGACGCCTCGGGCAAGCTGCTGAACATCAACGCACAAGACCAGTATTGCATAGACCTCGGCAACGACACGTACCAGTTGCTGATACAGTTCACCGACTACATAGAGATGTCCCGTTACCGTTACAGCGGCTATGTGACCGACCTCGACCTTCCGATGAAGCCCGTGTACGACCTCTACAGAGGAAGGGCCGACAGCGAGAACAGGATAAAGGAGCTGAAGTACGACTTCTCCTTGAACGGGTTCGTGGTCAACAGGTTCGACGCGAACGAGGCATGCTTCAACTTCATCGTGCTCGCATACAACCTGTTCAGCATGTTCAGGACGGTGATAAAGAACAGGGACAGCGCACCGTTCCTCAAGAGCGTGAGGTACGAGTTCTTCGCCATCCCCGCAAAGATCAAGAGGGGTGAGAACGAGGACGTCGTGTATCTGGCGAGTACCGGCACGGGAAGGCTCGCTTTCAAATCGATATGGCAGGAAATCCAGGACATAACCCTTCCCAGGGCCGTTTCCCATAAGCAAGGGACGCCCAAGAGCCTGTCGGGAGGTTAAATGTGTAAGTTAGCGGACTCCCGCGGTACCCCGTTTTTTACCTTTGGGGTTTTAATGAACAATTTGGG
>Ga0181612_177636_pt1 | contig 19081 bp, 8 predicted proteins | sample HoacroProtozoa21_FD_119630 | JGI IMG/M metagenome (GOLD analysis project Ga0181612, IMG submission 119630) | Hoatzin crop microbial communities from Cojedes, Venezuel. Combined Assembly of Gp0051906, Gp0051904, Gp0051908 | reverse complement strand
GTCGCATCCCTGCATGCTCTCACCACGTTTCTGTACTCTTCCCAAGTGGCCTGCCCCTCTTTCCACATTCCATGGACCTTTCTCTTCTGCCTGATCTCCGCTAGAAGCTCCTTGTTTAACCATGCAGGTCTTCCGTGAAGTTGTCTCGGAAATGAAACAAGGTACATTTGTGGTGGTTGTTACTTTAGATGAGAAGCAGGAATATTCCTTGGCAGGCTTCCTGAGTCGCGTGTACCCTTTCTGTTGTGCAGTGCCTAAGATCACACTAGCAATGGTGTTGCAAAGATCATGTGCAAGAGCAGCACAGTAGTCCCCGGCCAGCTGGTGGAACTGGCTGCTTTCTGAACACAGTTGTGGTGGTTGCGGGCACAATCAATCCCTGGGGAAGTACCCACTGGCTTGAAAGACTCAACTGACCTTGAGACCATGTGCCTGCTGCCCACAAGCACAATGGTTGTGAGCGACAGCTCATAGTGGACATGTTATGGGGTTTTATTTGCCAGCGAGATGAGGGCTTTTACCCTACTCTGATGTTCGTTCTCTTGCTCCCCCCCAGTGCTATGTTCGTCAGGTCCTGACTTCCCCTCCCAGCAGGAAGGTCAGGCACAAGGTCATGTTAGTCGGTGCTCACAGTTACCAGTCCTGGGCATTACCGACTGGGGTTTCTGGGCATCCCCCAGCATTTGTCTCCATGTATCTCCTCCATCTCCAGGATCTTCCCCACTTCCAGGATTCTTTCTCCTGCCAGGATCTTCACCTTCTGCTTCACAGTATCATTAAATCATGAAATGGTTTGGGTTGAAAGGGACCTTTAAAGATTGTCTAGATCGTCAGGGACATCTTTCACTAGATCAGGTTGCTCAAAGCTCCGTCCAACCTGACCTTGAACACTTCTAATGATGGTGCATCCACAATTTCCCTGGTCCTCTTCTTTCCAAGACCACTTTTCAGGAAGCCTTCTTTTCCACCTCTACTCCCTAGTTTTCACCATCTGAACAGCCTATGCGCAGAAGCATAGTACATGATCAACCTCCTGCCTGGTGGTTCTGTCTCAGATTTCTTTATTAAATGAAGGATTCAGTATTTGCCACTTTTGTTTAGTCCAGGTGCTACCAAAATTTAACAACCAGCCCATACCAATTGCAGGAAGCAGCCTTCTACTTCAGAGTTCAAAAGCTCAGTTTTGGACATTTATCCCCCAGCACACATATGCATCTAATTATCTGCTGCCTCTTAGCATTCACATTTTAAGCTATTTTTGCCTTCAACACAGGCACTAAATGTCCTACCAAAGACCTACAAAGTTGCTCAAGGCACTGGACAGAAAAGATGATCTGGCATGCCCTGAAATAACCTGAGACACTAAGAGAACGTTTGGCTTAGAAACCCTGGAGCTCTTCAGATGAGGACTCCGTGAGAGCAGCCTCTCAGGCGCACCCTTGATAAAATCATAAAATACCAGTGCTCTCGTGACTGTGGCACTGCACATCAGAGGAAGGCTTGCTTCATTGTGCTCCGTCAGGTAATCCCCAAAGGTTGTTCGCCGGGGCACTCAGGCTGTATCTCAAATATCTATAGGTGTACTGGGGTCTGATTCTCCAGTCACCCCGGTCAAAGACCTGGCCAGAGTGTGCCGTGCCTCTCTCCTGGAAAATCCCCCGTTTGGGCTGGGAAGGCAGGAGGAGAGCAGGAACAGCATGGACCACGTCTCAGCTGAAATGTAGCTGAAAAAGCTGAGATGAAGATCCAGACTGGAAGCTGGAAAGCCTTTCAGGATGTAGCCCAAGTGTGTGGGGACAACCCATGGACATTGTACCTCGCTAGACCTGATCCGCTGCTGAGAAAATCCCACAGCAACAAGCAGTGGCCCCAACTCATCCCTGAGGCCTTTACAAGCTGGTTCTGGACTCCCCATCTTCCCCACCTATTTTTTGCAGACTCAGACTATATAGGTATGCTGGATCTTGCTTTTATCACAAAAATCTGTGTCAGACAGTCAAGGTCTTGTTCTTCCTGAGACTTCCCAACTGTTCAGCACACAGCTGCTGTTTCCATCAGTTCCAGCCAGCTCAGCTGATTATCTTCCCTCTCTACAAATGCGTTTCTGCCATGTTACATTTTATTTCTGTAGCATGCCTCGCCATGCACTATCGCATGCAGTGCCGGTTGCTGTTTACAGCTTCTATGATTTTGTCCTGTAAATGTTGGCACTTTCTTGTTTAGGAGGCAATGCTGCAGTTTGTAAGAAGCTTGTCAAACATTTTAATTATGGTCCTGGGCCTCCACCTTGGAGATATTTTGTCCATAGTATGGAACCTATGTTAAAATGTTGTGCTACATTTCTTAATGAAAATATAGCAGGGTGACCCTTCTCAATGTCCTGAATGATGATGCGCTTAATTTTTGGTATAGAACAGGGTTCTGAATCTCGGGACTGCCGGAGGCCAGGCTGGCATCACAGTGTTCCCACCACAGTCACATCGTTCAGCGCAAAGAGAAATGATCCCTTACAGACATGACAATGCCAGAAAATTCTGTTGAGATAATGGTGTTTTCCCAGAGCAGTTTATTTCTTTTGGGGCTTAGACGAAGAAGTTTGCAGTTTGTGCTGCGGTGAGGTGAACTACCCTGTGGCAGCAAACCAGGCTCTGACTTGCCTAGGGACTTTCCCTTCAAACTCTGCAGCTTCTGGTTTTGCAGTGGTTGTTGACAGCTGTATTTCAGCCTTTACTGTCACATCTCTCAGTATTTGTAAGAGAAATTTTCTTTTTTTTTTTTGGTTGGGACTGTATAGGTTGCCTCTCTCGCTCCATGTTGCATTAGAGTTAGTTGAGATGGTAAGGCAAGAGAAGTAGTAATGTTCAATAAAAACATATGAATCAAAAGATAAAAAGATATCAAGCCGTCATGGTATTGTGAAATCAAACAGCAAGTAAAGCAAAGCTCTTACTAGCACAGAGACAAGGTGCTAGGCTCGATAGGCCAATACCGCAAATAAATCCATTTCCCTCAAGAGAGTACGTCCTCCAAAGCCCTCAGTGTTCTCACTTATAAACAGCTTCAGGTCACTGTGAGTTGTTTTGAAAGCACCTCTGCAGTATAGATGTCCAGTGTGCTATGCTTTGAGGAAATAACTCTGATTTGTTATCAGCTGCAGCAAGGATTTGGTTTACCGTGGCAATTAAGCAGGTGAGAATAAATAATACCTTTCTTTTCTTCTTATTTCCTTTCTCCTTTGTTGCTGAAGGAAGACACTTCAAGAGCAATAACACAATGAATTCCTATCAAAACATCAAACCTAGAGGGGCAATTACTGAGAACTGTCTAAAAGAAAGGCTCTTTTTTTGCATTATCTGGAGTCAGGCACACAAGTGAGATCCCCAGGTCTCCTAGCTACTTATGAAAATCTTGGCTCACACTGACACAGTTATAATTAGGAAGGGACTGTCCATGAGCTAATTATGGCAGGTATTAAGTGCTCTGCATACATAAATGTGTATATGGATGGCTCACTTCAGGCAATGTTTGCTGCAAGCTACAGGTATTTATTAGCTTTTGCCTTCCCCACACAATAGGTTCTCCCCTGTAAAATAGTGCCTGAGCAGTTACGGGGGTATCGTCATCCCGTGTTCGATTACCTCCATCATACTTTGGCAGGCAACATCATTCTCTGTTTGCGTCACCCGTGTAATGAACAGACATCATTGCTGTGTGTTACAAAATACCTCCCTAGCGTTTATTTGTATCTTCCTTTTTTCCCCCCACAGAAAGTTAGAACGTCATAGAAACTTTTGGTAAGATTTTTCCTAAGCTGTTAGTGATGGGGGGTCACATTGTCGTTACCGGTATGAGGGCTTTATAACTAGCAAAGGGTAATGTGCATCTAAAGCTTCTATGCTTCTTCGAATACCTGATCTGTAAGTGTAGCTGCACTCTTCATTTGCTTAGTTCATGAATAATTACTGCTCTGCAGCCGTGTGAGGAGCTGTTGGTTGAACAACAGTTTTGAAATATCTAAGAACGCTTAGACTTGTACTGCAAAACCAGTGCAACACAGCACAAGGGGCTCCAAGCACAGCCCTTGGCATGCGTTGCACAGACACCCGCAGAGCCTGGCCTGGCCTTTCCTCTTACTTCCTGCTGATCCACAGAACACATGGCGGGTGCAAATAATACACACTTTAAGAAACAAATCTTTCTGCCAGATCATCTTGAGGAACCATCACCTAATGTTTGCTTGTCTCAACCATCCCTTTCCACTGGCTTTGTTGCTTTTTGTAACCCCAGCTAAGGGTCTCAGAACTTTTATCCTTGTTTTGTTGCAGTGAGCGAAGCTAACGGAACAAGATATCTACTTCTTGCTAGCTATGGGTACATGCATAGTTAGGTACTTTCTTTAGAGCATGTGTGCTTCAAAACATCTTAAACCAAGAAAGTTCTCCTGCAGCGTACTGCAGGACACTCCATATCCTGAAGTACTGGCCAAATGCTGGAAGACTAAAAAATTTTCTAGACTTTGTAATTTCTAATTTCCTGAGCTTTCTGTTCTGGGGAGACATGGAGAGAAGACTCTGGAACTGAAAGATAATATCTAAAGATAGAAAAGACTAAATTTCATAGTTAGTCAGTTGTAATGCCTGTTATTCAATACTCCGAAGGAACAATTTCTGAGTTTTACCTGGCTTTTTTTTCTACTTTTTGTCCTCCTTTCTCATAAATATGTATAGACTCCTAAGCTATCAATTTCGAGAAAGGTAAATTTATTACCTAGTGGTGAGTTTAATTTTCATTTATTTTGCAGCTGTCCATGAGTAATAGCTATGTAAATGCACTCTCTGCGTTCTCAAAGGCTGGCTTTCCAGAGGCTGCTCCTGGCGAGAAACCAACACCTTTGTGTTTCCCTGCAGCTCTTTGGGACAGGGCTGCTTCAGAACTGCGGCGTTTTCGGCTGAGTCTCTAGACAGGCTGTTGCAAATGCCTTAGCAGACAGGCAGCTCCCATTACACACTGAGGCCCCTTTTATTTTCTGTATTTCATTTTCCTGCTCGGAAAACAAATAGAGGACAAGTAAATGGTGGTGGAAGAAACAGGGTACCCAAGAAGTGCAGTCACTGTGCATGGATCATGCAGGTGAATATCAGGCTTGGGTACAGAAGCCTGATGGTGTGGCTGCTATGCTGTCCTTCATCTGTGCTGTGTGCTCTCCAGACACCTGGAGTTCTTCTGTTTTCTCCATGTACACAGTGTTTCCTCCTGTCTCAGACCAAATGCAAAGCCTAAACATGTATTAAATCTTATTTTTAGGGCTCAATACTTACACAGTAAGAACACAGGCTGTTTTGGGGCACAGCATGTCAGTGAATTTTGTTTTGGCAAAAACTCACCTTTCTTCACTATGGAGATATCTTTTCTGTTTAGCTCGGTCATTTTTCTGGATTCTGCTTATCACTTTGGAGAAACTTTGAGAGCCTTTTGAGAAGTTTTTTCCTGCCCCAGCTGTGGAGAATACTGGAGGTGAGCCTATGACCCTACACAGTCCAGTGTCTCCAACAAGATCGGCACAGCTCTGCTCCTGAGATGCTGGATTTTCCTCCTGCTCTGGTCTGCTCTTTCCCTGTTTTCACCAAACAGACTATTGATGTGATCCTCCATCACACCTCCCACTGCAGGCTCTTCTGGAAGTGTTGTGCTGTTTTCCCTCTCCCTCCTACAGCAGCAGCTCCGCTGGCTCGTGCCTTTGGCAGGTTTGCCCAGGGTTGGGATGGAAACTCCATGCTCAGGATGAGTTTGATGAGCTTATTGATGTGTATCCAATTGTAGTTTGAAAACAGAAACAGAAGATACATAAGGCATCTAGCTCATCCCTGCCAGCAGTTAACTGTTGCTTGAAATTATATCTACCCCTGCTTTGCCTAGTTTAGTTGTAAATATCTGGAAGTTGGAAGTTTGGAAGCCCTTATCCAGCCCAATACCTCTTTCTGTCAGCAGATCCTGATTAAGATCCTGATTAAGCAGATTCTGATTGAGCTGTTCATTGGGGAATACATTTCTCTTTTGAGCTGAAGCTTCTTGCCCCCTCTTTCCTCGTGAATTTCCCACAGGATCACAAAATACACTCGCAGATCTGAGCATTTTTTTTAACTTTTCTATTAAATCAGGTTTTATTCAACTTTTAATACATACAGAGACACAATAAATATCTACAAAAAAAACTGCAGTTTGGGATAATGAAATGCTGCTGAAAAGGCTCCCAGGCAGTATAAGAAAAAATCTGCAGAATATATTTTGCAAGATGCACTTCTACTTTGCTGGTTTCACTTCATACTTCATAGAGTTTAAGTGGCATTTGCAAAAAATCTGAAAAGATACATAGCCCAGCAGTACAAATAGGGCACTAAGACCTCTGATTTTGTCCATTACTGGATAATTCAACTGTTGGAGCAGAAATGGATATGTATTAATAAAACATGGACTGCTTTTACTAAGGCTAGGCAAGAAGTGTTGGATTCCTTCTCAATCTGGCTGGAGACTGAAACGAGAAAAGAGGCAGCTGTGAAAGTGTAAAGGCAACAATATTCACATCTGCATAGAGCTTAACGACGAAAAAGGTGTCAGGAGATCACCAAACCTGAGCCTGGTGCATTGCAGATGGTTACTTGACATCCAGAAACCTCCGCCCTTAAACAGAAAGGCATCAGGTCATTCCGCGAGAACAGCAAGAGGCTGAAAATCCAACACGTCCTCTGGTATTTTGCTGAAGATTTTAGTCTCCCTCACTGCTAGAATTCTGTTTGTGGTTTCTAATTTATATTTGTTTCCTTTACGCTTCCAGGCAGCTTTTAAATATTTTTTTTTCTTCCCCACCAGATTAAAGCCCCATTCAGGACTTGGAACACTGTGTTTTCTCCCATAAAGGTATTCCAGCATTTGAATGAGATAACTTATTGATTATCTTTGAAAACAGGTTGAACATTTAAGTGTTTCGCTGATGAATAACCTTTTGTGATCTTTTATTTTTGTAGTCTTTCAAGACAGGTCTGCAGCGTGTGCTCACATTGAACTGCCTATCCAGTATAACCCTTACAGATTTTACTGTTTCTGCTCACTGCATAACTATTGCATTTCTTTTTCCCAGAAACAGAAATTTGCACTTATTTCAATGAAATCACTTCCTCAACACCAGCTTGCTCTGAATGATGCCCTGTCTCTGTTACTGTTTTCCACTCTGCTGTTTTTCCGGCATCAGCTTTACAAAAATTATCTGCAGCGATTTTGTATTTACTTCGAGTTCATTGATGAAAATTTTGCATAGCATCAGGTCTGTTATTGATCCCTAGCTGTGACATTTTCAGGTTGACAAGGCAGTGAGCAGCTCTGAATGGTCTGGATGAAGGTTCCAGGCCGGGAGACACTTGCTGTGCCTGTGAAGATGCCAGCGAGAGGCAGCCCTGCGGCAGTGTTGCTGGACGATATTGCTGCCAGAAACCAGGCTGCATTGCTGCATGGACCCAGACTGTATCAACACACTATGTTGTTTAGCGGTCTCACATCAGGGACAGAAGGCTTAAAGGCTTTCCAGCAACAAGATACCAGAGAAGAAGTCCTGAGGGTGTGGTTCAGCCCTCAACTCCACTACTGATGTACTGGGTGACTTTGGGTGATTTCCCTACATCCCTTGTGCCTGAGGTCCCCTGGTAGGAGAAATAAGAGGGTATTTACCCTCTCTGGTGGAAATCGTTAGACTGTGGCCACTGCAGGTGATTTTGAACCACTGCAAGGTCAAACTAGGGTGACTCAGCATTGTGCTGGCCCCATTTTAAGCCCTGAGTGTTGGCATGGACACACGCGATGGCATTGAATCCCTTGTGGATATCAGCTTCTTGAGGGAAGTACTATGTATTTCTGGTTTGTATATTTCTAGATGCTAAGGCCAAAATATAGCCTTATGATAGTCAAAATGAACTGTTAAGCATAACACAGAAGGTCTTGAATATCCAATAATTCCTGCAGTTGTCTTTGGGGTGGAATATGAGGTATCTTTGTAATTAATAGTACTTAATATTGTTTTAAAGCTATGATAGAGACTTTGCCTTCTTAGCATTGCATCGACTCTGATTGCCACACCAATTTCTGGTCTTAAGCTTTCCCTCACTTAATAACTGCATTTTATTTCCAGCCTTACAGTCCTAGCTTCAGTCTATAATCTTTGTGCCCTGTTACGGCATTAATCTATCACAGAGGGAATCCTTTGCATCCATTCCTCAAGGAGGCGTGAAACAATCACACCTGAATTTTTGCTGACTTTTCTCTTTGATAGATAAGTATGTCAAGTTTCCGTTCTCTCTCTGTGAAGTAGATGATTGCATATGGACTGCACTATTTTCACCCTGGTGACATTATCTTCTGGAAAATTTGAGATTTGTAGCCTGATGTGCCAAGGCAATGAATTATAAAGTTGTGTATGTGCATCTTTGCCTGTCCTATCACCTTTTACTGACCTCATCACAGTCTGGCCAGTTCACCAGTGTGGCAGAGGGCATAGTTATCAATCACCTTGAAAATTTTGCCTAAGATACTCTGGAAAGTTTTGTCAATACTGTGACTGGGAAGGGCATTCAAATGAACCCTGTGTGACTGTTGTCTGCTCTGACTGTCGCGCTTGCCTGCCGAGTGTGCTGGCCCAGCGGCAGCGCTCCCAGATCTTGGAAGCAACCACAGCTTGCACCAACTTTTGCCCTATCAGTTTCTAGGAGATGGATGGGAAGTTTTGCTAAAGGAGGCAAGGAATCAAGAGGCTTCAAGCATCGTTAAACACAGATCTGTGTGATATCAGGCTTCATTAGATTTGTTCTTCATGGGCGAACCTGTTTACATAGTCAGCACCAGCTTTGATAACTGGTGGAATGAGGTGGATGAAGTTAGTTTACTTTGTGTTTTTTATTGTTCTTGGGCCTCACTCCAGAATCTGTTTGCATATATAGTCTTTCATATGGAGAGGGAATAGATAGGCTATGAAATTGAAAAAAGTATTTGCAGAGAACAAAAAAAGGCTAAAAGTGCAGGTGTATATGGTGCTGCATTGTTTCCAACTTGGTTTTGAAAATAAAAGGACTATTTGTGTTGATAAAGTCCCTTCAAGGGGGCCTTTGATCTTATTGCCACAAAACCAGCAGAGAAATGTGGAGAAAGCTGACAAAGAACCCTCTGGGCTGTAGATGCAAAGTAAAAATAATTGGTTTATGCCACTAGTTTCACACAGGCAGAACAGAGCATTGATGGTCTTTCTCCTGCTGGTTGGTGTAAAGTCCAGAAAGCTTTTCTTCAGGAGTGGTGATGTTTGCAGCTCAAAGTGCTGGAACACCTTTGAAATGTTCCCCTTGATGAGAAGGCCAGAGACCAGCAGGTCTCCAAGACTTATGGTTAGCTTGTTATGGAGCAGTCTTCATGCTAACTGACTGGTTTTCTGAGAATTAGGGGTATTTTTCAAATGAGAAGTGGAAATAAGGTATATTCCACATAGTGACTTGATGGCCAGAAGTATCAACTCATAGATGTAAACCTTGTGGCATAAGTATTTTTAGAGACAAAATTTTTTTTTTTAACTCTATGTTTTAGCAGTTTATAAGTTGATTTAGCTTATAAAATGGTCATATGTCCAGCCACCTTTTGAAGTAATTATGCAAAATTGGATAAAGAATAGAGCTTTTGTTCTGAGATTAAAGTGCAGCTCCCAAAAGACGTGTCTTGCATGAAAGCAAGTATACTTTCATTTACTGAAACAGCTCTCATCTGGATTTGATTCAAGTTTGGAAGACTTTTGTAAGACTTTTTTTGAGTCTAAGTGCCATTCACAATTTGAGGAGGAGGATTCAGAAGACCCATGATGGCTGGTTAAAATGGAAGAAAAAGCACCAGATATAATATTAGCTTCTTATCCTCATGAGTATAAGCTAAAAGTCACAGCTATTACAGTGTATATTTTGCCCTCCTACATGGTCTACATGGCACAGAAGTATAGGCTGTGTTTCGAGTCAGGTTTGTGTTGCATAAACCCAATCTTTCTCATGTTGCTGATTTCAGCAGTCTCCTCTGGTTCAAAAACCCATACTGGGTCTGTGAAGTACAAAGCACAGAAAGATGGAAAATTATATTTTATGTGTTAGCACAAGTAATATAACCACAGCTGAAGTGTAATAATTTTCAGTAGAGGAAGGGAAGGGAGGAAGAATTAGATTATGTCTATAGAGCTGTCTACCTGTTGTGTTTCACTAGCCCAGTATCTGAGATCCTAAGATACAGTAACATATTTTGACTCGTAATATGCCTGCAAGATAGCGAAGCTGTATTTGTATTTCACGGACAGTGTGAGAGGAAGAAAGTTTGCATTTTTTAAAATTTGCTAGTACTTCTGTGTGTCTAACAGATAAAGGTGTCAGTGTACTTACAAAAGAGATCCAAGATTTCTCAAAATGAGTAGCCAAACTCCAAACCAAGAAAAAGTCAATAAGTTCTTTTGGAAAATACTGATTAAGGTCAGTATCCAGTTCTTGGCTAGAAAGAAGAGCAAGAAACTTCGATAAAATGCCTAATGCAAAGTTGGCATAATGTTATATGCTTTTATGGAGGTATGCCAGCCTAACAGAATAAGATTTGATCTTCAGAAGCATGAGGGAAAAAATGAGTATGTTTATAAAGAATAAATCTTGCCAGATTTTTTTTCATAGAACTGCTGAGACGGTTATTGAAAGAAAAGCAATTGATCTAGTTTATTATGCTACTGGATTATAGCACATCTTTTCATTAAGCAGTGAGCATGAAATACAGTCTCTGGAAAAACTCACACTTGGAAAGAATTCAGAGAAGCCTGAATATGAGCTCTCCTGGGACTGAAAATGAAATGAAGGATGTATAAGGTTAGGGCTAAAGGTAACGTTTTTGGCAGAGCGAGGTGGTAAGCCAAAGCTCTTTGTAATTTCTGTTGTTAAGTAATTTCTTCAGTAATGATGCAGAAGGAAAAGAAGAAGGTGTGTTAATGCAGTTGAATGTCCTACCCTGAGAGGAGTTGGGCAAAGACAGTGATGTTGGAGATGGGAGTGAGAGCAGAAGTAAAACTAGGGACGTATTGTGGAGGAGGAGGAAAGGGAGAAACCCAAACTATGGAAACAAAATCTACTGAACATTAAAAAGTCAATGTGAGGTGGTTTGGGGCAGTTTGGGGCTGACATAGTCCATGAGTCAGGGCTCCCCTAACTGTTGTGAGAAGTTAGGCAATGAAAGACTGGTCCCTGCCCTCCAAATCTAGCTGCTAAAATACACAGAAAACACAAAGAATGGAACTAGAGTGACAAAAAGTGGAAATATTTTGCTTACATTTGCAAGGAGGTCGGCTGTAGAGCTGCTACTGAAGCAGAGGTCATCTCTCTGCCAGACTGGAGAAGCTCTTGAGTATACTTGAGGCATAAAGTAGCAAGTTTCAGTGTTTTGGGAAAATCCATTGGGAAAATAAAAATTTAGGGAGTACTGGAGTTTCTTTTGAATTTGTAGGGAAAGGTAAGTATCCAGGGATTAAAAGGCAGTATCTCAAAAGACCCGGCACTCTATTAAAGACATATAGGATAAGATGTAGAACTTTTAGCAGGCTGTTCATGCTCCTCAGATAATTGCGGAGCAGGAACTTTTTAAAAATAAAGTCCCAGCTCAAATGATAGTTTAAGATACTAATCAATTGTGAATCTTTCCCATTTGCTCTCAGTGCTCCTTTTTTTTTGACAGATCTTAATAAAATTAATATTTGCATAAGGGAATTTTAAATATGAGCTCTTTCCTGCAGGAATTCTGAGCTGTCATCTCTGAATGTGTTCATGATCTGTGAGCTGAATACAGGAACGAAGAAACAAAGTGTCCCCTTGTGCACACCAAGTTCTGAAGGGGAAACACAAAACAATCACCCCCAAAACTGCAGAGTGCCTTCTGGAGGGATGAAATACTTTACCAGAAATGAGTACATTATTTGTAACAGTAAATACATTTGATCCTTTTACAATCTTCTCCTGAATCACTTGCAAAAAAAGAAAGTGAAATAAAAGTGAGAAATCACCCAGCATGGCTGCCTTTGCTCTCCTTGTGTATGTGAGCTGAGCAGCCTGGGATGAATATTTCATTCTGCTATTAAATCTATGGTCAGTGTTAGGGTTAGATGAACAGTAGACCGAAGATGGAGACCTTTTGTAGCCAGCTAGAACAGAAGACCATGTGCAGCCACTCTCAAGTTTATACATTTCCTCTGTCTTTTGGAATTAATAAACACACATGCACACACCCCAAGCTGCCCTGTACTGTTCTGTGAGAGACCAGCGTTCTCATAAAATCCCCTTAAAGGCTGTTGTAAGCTTTCCTCCCTTCTTCCTCCTTATTTCTTTGATTTCTTCCTTTTTGTTTTCCTTCTTTTTGGCCCTTAAAATTTTAACTTCATTACTTTCAGAATTTTCTCTCTTACATTCAAAGCATCCTCAAATTCTTCAAAAAAGTAATAATTGCTTAGAGGGATGTTTTGCAAAGGGCTCCTAATTTCCCTGCTTGATGTGGCCTGGCTCTTACACCAGTGTCATTCTCTGATGCAGACAGAAACTGGTTAGGCTACCTTTGCACAGTGGAGTGCCCCTGTGTCTGCAATGAGTTTTGACTTAAAATCTTTGAGAAATAACACAGATTTGGGACCTCTCATCCTGTTGGACCTGAATATAGCTCTTTAATAAACTTAGATTTAGCTAGATCTTGGAATAATTGCTAGTTAGTGGAAAAAAAACGACCAAGAAAGCCCTGCCTTGCCTCTGGAAAAGCACCATTAGACACACACAGCACCTCCCACGATTGGAGCTGGGATGAGTTTGGGCTGCTGTAAACCCAGTTCTGGCGGTTTCTGAGCAGAGCTGCTCTTTTGGCAGCAATGTGGTCCAGTGATGTCCATTTCCTAAGTTGTTCTGGCATCTTTTCTTGAAGAATTTCTTTCAGTGGTCTGCATTCTCATTCAGATGTTGTATAGGTGTAATTTCTCATTAGCTAATAAATGGTAATTCTGTATTACCTAGAGGCTTGTGACCAAGTAATTTCTTTTAACTATAATAATTAATAATTTCCCTTCTCTACTCATGTTTTGGTATGTCTCTGTCTCAAGTGTGATTTTCATTGTAGCAGGGAGAAGCAAGATCAGCCAATCAGACCCATTCCTCCCTGTATTGCCTACACCTTTCCCCATACCAAAACGGAGCTCTAGGCCTCTTTTTCGGACACACTTGCAGCATCGTGCATAAGCTCACATCCTGTAAGCCAAAGGCTCTGTGGACCTTATGCTCAGCTGATGCAAAGTGTTTTATCTCTGTTGTATCTATATGTACACGATGCATTGATCTACTTGAGACCCACTAAGATCTATATTTTCATGTGAAATCAAGGTTCAGACAGAAATGTTTTCTTCTTGTTATTGCAAAAGTACTTGTGCATAAAATATCTTAGGTGTTATCCTGAAAGAAGTACTGTGTACTTGAGTACTAACATCTCGGCAAATCTCCCCAGACCCGTCAGAAGATGTGAAATACAACGAGATGTATGATGCATTCAAGGGGCAGTTTGTGGCAGGATCTCCCAAGTCACAGACTTGAGCCTAAATTGAGACCAGCTTTCTCCAGGGCAGCATGTTTTCCTGTGACACAACAAAGATTTCATCTCTTTCCCAGACTGCACCCTGGGATGCGGCACTGCGACAGCTCTAGCGACAGGAGGAGCAGAGGGTGAGCAGAGACTAACAAAAAGAAATGGATCACTTTGAAACACGTCGGTTAGTTGGAGTGACCTGCTCTGTACTGAGCTCTGTAACATAAATGGTGGGGATGAACAAAGGGCACAAGTTCTCAACTGGAGAGTGTGGAGGATTTGTCAGAAATATTTTTCCCATTAAACTCCACTCCCAATATTGGTACAAAGAAGTTTGGATGTCCTTCAGATTGTCACAATGAAGTGAAAAAGTGATCTGCTGTGAAAATACTGCACTGAGCAGCAAGGATCAGGAGGGGAAACAAGAAGTGGGAACCTGGACCTCGCCTTATGGTGGGAACGCTCAGCCTGGGTGCTGCTCTCAGCACTGCTCTTGGAGACCCAGCCTGGTGTAAAGGGAAATATGCCTGGGGCATCCTCTGAGATTTACATACCTGAATTTCGGCATAGACATGGGTTACATAGCCCAGATCCATATAGTACTGAGAAAACTGGACAATTTGGGGATTTTTTTTTTGAGTTATGCCACATGACTACTTTGTGCCCCACAATAGTACAAATGAGAAATAAATCCTGAAAGATTTCACAGGATCATTGTAGATTTTGCAATGTGCCACCCAGTTTTGTATATTGATTCAGATCAGGTGCTAGGAAAGGTTTCAGTAAAGAACAGCAGATGAGTCAATCTGAAGGAGCACGGAGAGCCCAGGTCACTGTCCTCTCTGGTGCAGAGCAGCAGGCAGAGGCAGATACACCAGCAGCCCGAAGGGGAAAGAAACAGCACATGAAAACTGGAGTGTGCCTGTGCGTAGCATCACTTTTCCTGTCTGAGTTCAGCCCTTAACTTTGGCTGCTATGACACAATGTTAAACTTTTATTTTTTTCCACTGGCTTTGACATGAATAAATACGTTTTGTAATCTCTGCATGCAGAATAGATTGTCTCCCTAGAGAGAGGGAGGACGTAATCCTGAAAAGATGAAGGTAAGACTGGGTGACCCAGGCAGGTTTCTTTCAGCTCTAAGCCTGCATAAAAACCCAGTGTGACAGTCAGTCATGTGTAATGTACACAACCAAACCCCCTCTTATAAATCAGGAATCCTAGATTAGTTAAATCTTATTTAGCAAAGGCTGGTATCCCTGAAGTAGAGCTTTTTCTAGAGCATTACTTATTCCCGTTTCAAAGCAACAGTAATATGGATAACGTAATCATAAGACTTTGGGAGAAAAAAGGAAAATACATATCATTAACTACAATACTAACAAATAAACTATGTGTTCACTAAAAGTTTCTAATTGTGTTCTCCAGAGAATTTACGCTTTCCCTGTGTTCACTTATTTGCAGTCTTTGGCAGCTGGGCTGTGTAGTGCTAACGGCAAGAGGAGTTTGGCTCCAGTTGTGCAACTGCATGTTAATTGGCTGCAAATCAGAATTAGATGCAAAGATGTCAGTGAGTTCCCTTCTGGAAAATAATTAAGGAGAGCCATTCTCTTTCTCCAAAAATTACTGTCATTCAGTTTGATGGAGATGTTCCCTCCTCCACTGTGCGTTTTATCCAACCAAGCAGGAGTTAATAGTATTCCACTGATACAGCAAATTAAAGTGATTTTCATTGGTGATGACACAGCATGCTCAAGAAACTTTGCCCTCACTTTCATTTTTTCCTATTCTTCCAACGTGATTCACCCTCCTACATCTTTTTTTCCATTGTCTCATGAATAATTTCTCTTTATCTACATCAATAAATTGTAATGCTGTGTAAGAGCTGGAAACTGCTGCTTTTGTACTGTAGTTACTATTAATAAGACTCTGGTGCTAACTGTTCTCTGATCAACTCATCCTGATTTTTCCCTTATGAAATGTAATGTTCAATTTGTGAAAAATGTAAGATCAGACATTTAGTTTCTCATAACTTGAGCAGGATCTCAGATATGCCCTTTCCTTTAATCCAACGTTAGTAAAAGTAGATTCCATGTGTGTGCCCTTTGCAAGGTAAAGATCAGTCCTGCTTTGCAGTGGGATTGTTGGCCATGGAGTAGGAGCAGCCTGAGAAGGCACACCAGTTGACATGGCACATACGTTGTCAGCTTTCTCCTCAGTTTGGGACAGGCAAGGGATGTTCCATGGAGCATGGAGGTGCAGCAGACTGGAATTGTCACCAGGACAAGTTAGTTGAGATATGTTCAGTAAAGTCTGACAATGTGAAGCTGTTGTAAAGGGAACAGGGAAGCCACATATGGGCTAATTTCAGCTCATTTAATGGCAATCCTCTAAAAATAAATCACGAGTCTCCCTTTGTCGTCAGTGGAGAGACACAGGCACCTCAGAAAGCAAAACATGACATGGGAAAGACAGCCCTGTGGAGGTGCCTGTTTCCTTCCATGCAGTAAAGAAGAGTGCATAAAATTGTAACTATATGCACAAAATTAGGCAAGAGCAATTCTACTTTTCACTCTACAAAACTGAGAAATGTCAATGAGAATTTCTAGACCCTCGGTTCTGACAGAGAGCAGAGCTCATCTTGTAGCCAGTTTAAAAAAATGCTGTACATTAGCTGGACTAACTGAATGAACTTGTGTGCTCCAGCAGCTCAGAGGGGAGTACTATCCCCATGACTTTTCCCTTTTAACCCATGCTGGTGGGAGAGAGGGAGGGCCGGGAAGTACACACAACTTGCAGTGAAAAGCTTTTTACACAATAGTCAAACGCCTAGAGTGATATAATTTTATCACGTGTATGCCTTAGACTGAATGCCTTCAATGATGCGTCAGAAAGGAATTTTTAATTATTTGGTGTAAAAATGAAGAAACAAATACATTTAAATTTATGATTCCAAGACTTGTACTAAGAGAAAAAAGTGGAAGAACAATCAAGTCAGAAGAGCAAGTCAACAGTTGCCTTCCCCTGTTATTGCTGCACCCTTGTGCAGAGCCATTCCTGCAAGGGACTGACCAGCTCCAGTGGTACATGACTTATCCTAACTACTGCCACAGTTCTTACCACTGCTCATAAACTTTCTTCAGAAAACATCAAATTCTTGCAAGGTTTGGCCAATCAGTTGTTAGCAGAAGTCAACGGAAAGACTGCTATTTATTTTGGTGATTGCTGGCACTTGTTTGGCATTCACCCCACCTAACTTTGGCTATCTGAAAAGAACTATCAGGTTTGAGCAAGATGCCAAGGCCCATTTTACAGCATGTAAGGGAAGATAAAGGCACGGGACATGAGGAATTCAACTCGCCTATCTTAGCCCTCATGTTTTAGGATATAAGGAGATGCCCTCCAAAAGTCTTTTCCCACTTGTTTTCTCTTATTTGGCAAGTAGGGGAAGGAAAGAGGTGCTACATTCCTGGTTTAGACTGTTTTCACTGACTTGAAGATGACTATCTTCAAAACCAGCTGAATTTTTTCTCTCTGGAGGAGAGGACTAGTCTGGCAGAGGAAGCAGCACTCCGAGAAAAGCCAACAATGGCTTGTGGAACCATACCAGATAGATCAGCACTCAAGAACATACATTACATGGGTGAGAAAGAAGAGTAGCTCCAGCACGCTTGTAATTCAGGTCCTTTGCAGCAAATGAGCACTGGTAATGGTGCTCCTGTGAAGTCCTTGGAAGCAAAAATGACGCTGGATGGCAAAAGATTTCTACCTTATTATTGAAAATAAGAACAACAGCAGGACTGTAAATGTCAGACTGAGTTATAGAGATTAAACTCCTTCATAAGCCTTAGCTTTCTTCTCCTTCAGACTTAATTAGGTTATTGAAACATCTTCAGAAAGGTCAAAGGTTCACCAAGAAACTATGAAGCTGTGGAAGTGCCATCTGCTGCTGGAATATGCAGATTCTCCCTCCAAAGTACAGCAGCAGGTGCTGCAAGCAAAATTACTTTTATTTGTTGCTCTGAACAATTTTCAGAAGAACCCAGGTTGTGGCTCGCAGACTGAATACAGAATGCTACTTCGGCTACATAATTTATCTTCTCTCTGATACTATCTTAATTCTTAATTCTTAATTCTTCATTCTTAATTGTAGCCTATTGATGTGCTGGAAACATTTCTGATCTTTATAAATAAATTTAACAAAAGCTATATATAGAGAAAATTTCTAAATTATTGATTTCTGATGAGCAATGACTTCTCACTCTGGGCAACCATTTCCCTGAGGAGAGAAAGCAGCCCATTTTTTCCTTGAAAAGGGTATGCAGTACTTTTACCATTTGTCGCAGCTTTTTACATCATGTGTGTCTTTTGGGGAATCCAAACATCTCAGCAATATATTAGCACTGGTGACACCGCAACATTTTGCTGTGAAACGCTGAAATATGTGAAGCTATTACTTTAACGTTAAGCAGCTTCTTCCAATGGGATACTGAACTCACTCGCAGACCAAAAGACAGAATTTTTAAATCTGTCTCTCCATCCATTCATCTCTCCATACTTTAAAGACCTGTTGTAAAGCGATTGCCGAGGTACGCTTTACCCCTGGCCCTGGATGGAGGTGTTGACAAATGACCTTAGCTCCAGTGAGGATACAAACACAAATACAGTGCCTGATTGGCGATGAGAGATTGAATATCAAATGGCACCTTATAATAAATAGCTGATGCTGCTGTTGCTGTGATTCAGTCATCACTTTCCCTTAAAGTCTTTAACCAAATAAGGCAAATTAGAAATAAGACTGACAGGAGGGGTCAAAAGCAGGGGTGATTGCTGAAGAGGCTCACTAGACTTAAATCGGTGACACAAATGTGAAAAAACACAATGGAGGTTGAAATGTTCAAGACCTTGTTTGCTTCACTTTTCAGGAAAAGAATGAATTGCAACTAAATCTTTAATACAGCATCAACAAAGTGAAGTTCAGAACAGAGCCCAAACCAGCAAAAGAGCAGGACCAATTGTAATGAGACAGGTTACACATACTAAATTTATCTGTATAATACGCTAGACAAATTGATTGGGTAAAATCTGTTGTTTGCTGATTGTTGAAACAATCTGAGAACCTTTACTGATTACCTTTGAGATGTTATGGAGGACAGATGAGGACTGGAGAAAGGTAAACATACCTCTAGTCTTTAAAAAAATGAAAAATAAAAGAGGATCTGGGCAATAATGACCCAGTCAGCCTTATTTCAGTAAGTTTGCAGATGACAGCAAGTTGGGTGAGAATGTTGATCTGCTTGAAGGTAGGAAGGCTCTGCAGAGGGATCTGGACAGGTTGGATCAATGAGCCGAGGCCAACTGTATGAGGTTCAACAAGGCCAAGTGCCAGGTCCTGCACTTGGGTCACAACAGCCCCATGCAACACTACAGG
>Ga0181612_128856_pt1 | contig 19081 bp, 8 predicted proteins | sample HoacroProtozoa21_FD_119630 | JGI IMG/M metagenome (GOLD analysis project Ga0181612, IMG submission 119630) | Hoatzin crop microbial communities from Cojedes, Venezuel. Combined Assembly of Gp0051906, Gp0051904, Gp0051908 | reverse complement strand
TTTCTTAAAAGCCCCCTTTATATCTTGAAAGGCCACAATAAGGTCTCCTCACAGCCTTCCCTTCTCCAGGCTGAGCAGCCCCAACTCTCTCAGCCTTTCCTCACAGGAGAGGTGCTCCAGCCCTCAGATCATTTTTGTGGCCTCCTCTGGCCCTGCTCCAATAGCTCCATGTCTTTCCTGTGCTGGAGGCTCCAGAGAAGAATGTGCGCCTCCAGGTGGGATCTCATCGGAGCGGAGGAGCAGAATCACCTCCCTCGACCTGCTGGCTACGCTGCTTTTGGTGCAGCCCAAGATACAGTTGAAAGGTTAAGGAATTGATCTCTGAGAATTCTGAACATTTGTAAAACCCTTTGTCACTTCACATGCTCAGAGAATGCAGAAATTTGTGTCTGCTTTCAGGTAAGATGTGTGTTCCCATTATCTGTATTTTGTTCAGAAGCATTTTGAAAACTGAAAACCAAAAAGTTTAAAAACTTACTTATCTGTAAGTGTGCTTTCATGAGATTTAGTGTTGTTCATCTTAACCAAGTATTGCTCAATACTGAAAAATAGCGTAGATGGAAAAGTCTGAAGAAATTGTGCAAGTTGGCTTACATAAATGTGCATTTTGCAATGTCAGTTTTCTCCAGTAGCATAGGCAGACCTTTTCATGAAGTTCAGTTCTGTATTTTCTCTTGGTGCATTTTTTTTCTTTCCCTTTTTCTCCCTCTATTTCTCCTCTCCCTGTTTTGCTGGTGTTTCTCCAGAGAGTATGATCTCTGACCTTGCATGTTCCCTCATCATCCCTTCATGGGAACTGTTCTTCTGTTTTTCCTCCTTGTTCTCAGCTATAGCAAATCCATTCTTCAAAGATGTCCCTCTGACTAGTGGATCTTCTCCTTTTTGTTGTTGAGCGCATGTAATTGCACAGTTAACATCCTCATGTTAAGGGTTATTCCACGAGAACCTGTGGAAGAAGTTAGCAAATCTTCAGTGTAGTCTACAGCTTTCTTCTTCTTCATGCTTTACATTTCTGTCTGATGTCCAGTGCAGTTGCATCTTTGGTATTGGTTTCTTCAGTGAGTTACATGAGATCATAGTTTGTACAAAAGTATCTTCTATTAAGGTTCCTGAAAGGAATCCTTGTGTATTTCTTCCTTGGTTTCTGCATTCTGGCTTTTTTTTCCTTTGCCTATATGCTTTTGCAAATGTTTTTACAGCCATATGATTCTTGAGGTAAAAAATTTTATTGTGTAGGATACAAGTATGTACTTCATATCTCTGCAGCAGTTGGCAATTCATATTTGTTTGCAGGTTACTGCAATGTCTCTCAAGGATCCATGCCCTAGTAAGTGTTAATTTGGCTTTGTATACTTGACTGGGGAAAATCTATTAATGCTTAGAGACAAAATAAAGACAAGTTGGAAATGTTTGAATAGCACATCTCTCTAGATCTCTGAAAAAATAGCAGTGAAAATTGTTATGAAATGCATCTTGAACTAGAGAAATGCAGTCAGCAAGAAACAGCTTCAGTTTCAGCTGGAAATGTTTAGAGGTACCAGCACATCCTTCAGTATCCTTCAGCAGTGTGTACAAAACTAGATAGTTAAGGAGTCAAAACTTGGGTACCTGTAGGTGTAAAACATGCATGGGGCAGCTCTGGCATATGCCACCAATAAGTACTGCTTATGTGACAACTGTATTTATTGTCTTGACTTGTTACTGTATTTCCTTTACTTGAAAACATGTTTGTTAACTTTTAATTACTGATTTTATTTTACTTTGGCATTAGAAAACACTGCTCTGTTTTTGAATACATGGGCAGTGAAGGCAGTAGTAGTTAATTTTAATTCATTTCGGTGCATATAGAAATTCTTACTTAATATGAAGAATATAAGAAAATTATATACTATTCTGAATAGAAGTGATGCATTTTTTTAGTTTCCTTGTAATATATTATTCATGTGAAATGAGAATTGTTTTCTCTATTAGTCTCCTGCGCTAAGCTGACACTTTAATTGGTTACTAAGGGCGAAGAAAACCACGTCAGCTTGGTGAAAGTTCATGGTAAAGATGAGGATGATACAGCCTTACTAATGTAAGGTTTGTGGTAGTCAGTGGAGTATGAGAAAGTGAGTGTAGTCACCTATGATTATCTATGTATAATTCATTTTTTCTAAGCAGGATAATCAGCAGGACAAGTTTAGTGCTGTCTCCCTGCAGCTCCTCCATGCTATATCTTCCTGTCCAACCCCGCTTTTCTTTTGGCGTCAGGCATACCTGTCATTTTCATTTAAAGCAGCCCAACCCTCACCCTGTCTTGCGCTGGCACTGTGTCATCTGCCAAGGCAGAGACTGCAACCTGAAAAACTTTGGAGAGGTGGAGGAATGAGAAGATTTGTTTATTCTAGGAATAGCTCATTGCAGCAGGGGTACCAGGCATTCCGCAGTACCAGAGTGTGGGGCTTTTTCACGTTGAAAATACGTTTTGAGCCTTCACCTACATAAAGTGTGTGATTGATTGAACTCGGGAGATTGATTTTGTGAAACCAGTTATTAGAAAGTTAGTTATCAGGTAATAGTCCTTATTTTACTTTATTATTATTATTACAGTTAAGAAATACTTCATTTCTCTATTAGTTATCACCTCTAATATTCTGATATGCTTCTCCATTTGTAATCATGTATTCAAAAAACATTTGTGAAGTGTTAATCTCCTTTTTAAATATCAGATTAGGTATGTTGTTTTCCTTTGGCTGAGCTCCATGTGTAACTTTTTTTAATATACTGATTTTCAGGGGAAACATCTATCTGCAGTATTACCTTTTAAGCCTGAGTTTGGGATTTTTTTTCCTGTTTCAGGAAGAAAAAAATCAAGAAATGTCTACCAATTTAAAATACCTTTCCTTGGGCATCCTGGTTTTTCAGACCACAAGTTTAGTCTTGACCATGCGTTATTCCCGGACACTGAAAGAAGAAGGACCTCGTTACTTATCCTCTACTGCAGTAGTTATTGCTGAACTTCTGAAGATTTTGGCCTGTGTTCTGTTGGTCTACAAAGACAGCAGTATGTGTCAAATTTTGCACCAAGTAATTTTCCTAATCAATATGCTGTGTTGTAGTGGCAACTGCAAAGCAGCCAAGTGAGTGCAGGCATACAACAAAGCATTTCCCTCCTCATGTAAGAAATAAGTGTTGGAAAGACACTAATACTTCAGTCCTCATCACACAATAGAAGATATTGTCTGTTTGCTGAAGAGAGTTCTTTTAAAGAATGTGGATACTGAGTAAATTTTCTGCTAACAGCTTGAAGCTTTGTGTTTGCTCAGGCATGTTGAGAAATTCATATGTAGAAGCAGGAGAAAATAAAAAGATTTAAGTGTGTGCAAAGCATTAATGATAATTGAACAGCCTATAATAAACAGCAGATGCAGAAGGGAGGAAGCATTTTCATTACTACAGGAAGAAACACAGTTTTAAGCTCAGCAAAAGTGTGTTGAAATTTACTCTAGTTCTTATTTTGTACATTTTATACTGAATTTATCTGATTCCTTGGCATATATATTTGATCTTCAATAGCTTAAAAATATCATTGTATATGCATAATTATTGATGATGCTTCTAAATGTGCACTTTTTAGGTGATACTCTTTAGTGTATCATCTTCAAATATTGATTTGATTTCGATAAGCTTTGCTGAAAGTATTTTGAGTAATTGTTCTAGTTCTGATATTCCAGGCTACAGGAAGACACTTTGCAGCCTTTTTTCTTACATATGTGAGGCTCGTGGAAGTCAAACATAGGTAGTATTTTGAGATCTTGACAGCAGTGGTAGCTATAAAGAGAGGGCAGCAATCTTTAAGAACAGAACATTGTTATCTCTTTTTTTTTCCTCTCTGTCTCTCTCTCTCCTTTTAGTGAATGTCTATTTTTTTATTGTTTCTTTGGGTAGAGTGCAATTTACGGACTCTGAACAGAGTGCTACATGATGAAATCCTTAATAAACCCATGGAAACTCTTAAACTTGCTATTCCTTCAGGAATTTATACTCTTCAGAATGACTTGCTGTATGTAGCATTGTCAAACCTAGATGCAGCCACATACCAGGTATTGTACATTTGGATTTCTCTGTAAGTGTAAAAAAAAAAAAAAAAAAAAAAAGAATTATGCAGTAGTAACTGTTTATGGGTTCTTCTAGGTTACATATCAACTGAAAATCCTTACCACAGCATTGTTTTCTGTGTCCATGTTGAGCAAGAAACTGGGTGTATACCAGTGGCTTTCATTAGTAATATTGATGACAGGAGTGGCATTTGTGCAGGTAAATATTAACAGGTCATTTATGTTCTTTATTCTGTTTATTCAAGGAACATGGATTTCTATACTGATTACACAACTTTCTGATTCTACCAGCTGCACACAAGCACCAGCGTACAGTCAGTAGCTATGAATCACAGCTGGGCAGGGCTAGAGGACACCAGAAATGGTTCAAGGGCAGAAGATAACACCTCTTTTGTGTCCCAGTGTTCTACTGTGGAATGTGATAGGGCCTCTGGAGCAACCTGCAAATAACAGTAATAGCAGTATTTATTAGCACGGTTCTTTAGACATGAGGGATTCACAGACCTTCTGTGCCAGTGCAGTCCTGCTGCTCACCTTGTCATAAGGTTTCAGCATGGAAAATTTACTTGAACTTTTTAAAGAGGCAAACTTGGCCTCTGTTCTAAATAGTGCAGGTAGGGGAGTTTGTAGTTTTCAGAGGGCAGGATCATGGGATATGAGACTATTCTAAGATTTTTTTTTTTTTAACAGATTTTAGCATATCCTAGAAAGTTTTATTGTAAAACTTAAGGATTTAAAAAATATTCTGAGGATTAAATATTATAGAATTTTCAAATTTAATAATGAATTAATAATGAAAAATGGCAACAGAACATGAACAGACTCTTCAGTCTGTTTTTGCCGATGGCATTACATTTTAATCTGTTAGCAATAGATACATGGCAGGATTTAGCTTCATAAATTTCAGCTTGTTGTAATTGTCTGCATAACCAATGAAGAGGGGCACATGTGAAAGACAATTCATCCCATCTTGAAGACAGCTGGTGTAAGCGGGTTTCTAACTGTGCTTATATTTGTGAGGTAATTAACTGTCAGGTGGCAAAAGTTGGTGACTGTCAATGACCATGATTAGTCATGCTGGGATTCAGAAACAGTTCCAGCTTATAAAACATAAATCCTGGAACTGTTTAAATTGGTGCGTATTCTCCTAGTTCAGGCACAGTTTTACTCTCCTTTATAAGTGTTTGTGGTGCAAAATACAAAACTTTACAAGCATGTGATTGTCTGCATTTAGTAGCTGTTACTGTTGCTAGAAAACAAATTTGCATTTTATAGATGCTCATGACTTGATTTTATCAGTGAATTTTGTATAACTGTTTTTACGTCCAGTGGCCTTCAGACTCTCAAGCAACAGCTGCTAAGGAACATTCAGCAGGATCTCAGTTTGTAGGCCTGATCGCAGTTCTTATAGCATGCTTTTCTAGTGGATTTGCTGGGGTTTATTTTGAGAAAATTTTAAAGGAAACTAAGCCGTCTGTGTGGATCAGAAACATTCAGCTTGGTAAGTTTAATTTTAGTTATCTTTTAGAGATGCTGCATTCTGAAGAATTAAAATAAATGTGCAAAATATATATGTAAATAAAAACATTACCAACATTTTAGTATTCTGCATAAATTTACTTTTAAAACCAAGAGTATAAACTCTGCTAGGTAGATTCTAGCAGTTGCCTTCTGATCTCAACTTAGTTCTTGATTTAACTTGCTTATAGAGCATCTGTAAGTTTGTACAGAATCTGTCAATTGAATTTGTATTTTAAATTTTCGAAAGAATGTTATCTTATGCAAGATTCTATGTATCCTGTGTTTAAAAATGAGTATCTTTTGCACTAATTCATAAGATCTGCTAAATACAAATAATACTCCTTTTTCCTAATTTTTTACCTTTTTTTAGAGAATATGGGAACATTAAAACAAAATATGTTTCTAAATCAATGTTTTGAGATGTTTTAAAATTAACTTCTTTTTTTCATGTCCGGGCAGGCAGTTTTTAGAAATGCCAACATAGAATACAAAAAAACCCTGCATTGTTTGTGAACAATGTTGGGGTAATGAATTATTATTATTTCAGTACAAAGGTCAGTTTGTTTTAATTGTCTGTATACTCACTGGAGAGAGGCATATGCAAAAGACAGGTCATCTTAACTGTTTTAATGCCCTTACCTATTGTGCACCTATCAGTAAGAGAATACCTTCTATTTCCAAAGTAGTTCTGGGTCTTCTATGCCCTAGAAATTAATGGTGAATGAGTTTTCCCTCACCTCAAAGTAGTCTTGTCCAGTTTATAACGTTGGAAATGTGACATCAGCAATGTCTTTTTGTTCCTGTTTTGCACCAGAAACAAAACTTATTGTTGGAGTTGCCCTTCTTTCTGTAATGGAATCCCTCTAGTCTTCACCTATAGGCAATAATTATTTAATGCATATTTGAATAAATGCTTACAGAAGAATTTGAATTGTCTGTCACTTTAGAACAGACTCTTAATCAAATCCACAGTACTGTAGAATTAAGTCATGAGGATGATTTAGTGGATCCAGGGCTGTGTATTGAATCTGGTTAGAATGTAATGAACTACCATAAAAACAGGAGATAGTGTGGTTTTTGTAATTAGATAGTTGTTCAAAAACTGTTACGGTCAAAAATGCTGGAATACCAGCAATTTTTTTCCTTTCTTTTGCTGTTGCTGTGTTTTAATTATAAATGGTTTTGGTTAAAAATGCAGAACTGCATTTTCATTATATTTTAATATTTTTACATGTTAATAATGTTTTGAAACTTGAGGATTGAGAAGGGGATCAAAAGCTCTACTTACTATCTGCCAGTATTCATTGAAGTTGTGTATATTAAAACTCAGTTTTCTTGAACAGGGTGTAGCGGATACCTCAGGAAAGGTTATGTTAAGGGATTTTGGAGGCAGAGGAGGGTGGGTAGCTGGGGCTTGGTCCAGCGTTTGAGGTAAGATTCGGTGCTCTGGCTGGAGCTACAATGTAACGGAGCTTCCCTTGCCATGGAAAGCTGACTATTATTACTCTCAGTTTCCATGCTGAAAGTGCCTTGGTGGGCAGCAAGGCGGATACCTGAAACAACTTCCAATGAAACATCCATAATTGCTGGAAAATCAATGATCTCATCTAAAACATTCTTCAGATTTTTCTACAGTGCACAAAAGTATGTATGAAAGCAAGTGAGTTCCCGATAGTCGGCCTGATCATGTCTTGAATGTTCCAGTAATTGCTTTTTGCAAGCAATGAGATCAGAACAGACTGTGTCTAAACACAAACTGTTTAAGATAATGAATAACTAGGACGGTGATATATGAAGACATAAATGTCTGTGATAATAGTGAGAATCGAATCACATGGTGTTTTTATTTATTTTTTGGCAGCTTAATTTGCCTCAGTATGTTTACTATTAAGGTTGTTTTCAGTTCAAAAGGGAAAGGAATATTGTCAGATTTCATAGAGAGTCTCCTGATACAGCTGTTAGAAAATATTTAAAACATGAAATCACAATTTCAAAAATATGTTAGTGTATCCTTTCTACAAGTGCAAGATAGTTGCATGCTTAAGACATTGTATCATTCGGGAGCAAGTCAGTCATAAGCAAGAGCTTTGAAATAGGGCTTTTCTTAAAAGACAAACAGCAAAAACCATATATCCAACTGTTTTCGCTTTCATATCTGTAGAGAATTATTAGAACTGTAGAAAAAAATGGAAAATATATTTGAAAATCACTTTTTCGCTTTTAAATCAATCTTGTACTTTCAGGATTTTTTGGTAGCATATTTGGACTGATGGGTGTATACATTTATGATGGAGAACAGCTGTCAAAGAATGGATTTTTTCAAGGATACAATAAACTTACTTGGATAGTTGTTGTTCTACAGGTGAGATACTTTGGATCACATGTTTCTGTGGAGGCACTTGGGATTTACTCTTCTATAAATGATTGGAAAAACTAATGGGTGTCATTGAAGCTACTGAGAATTCTATAGTCAAAAGTCTGATGTATCACTATTAGAATAATCCTTTAAATAAAAACCTGGACAATATATAACAAGTATATGACCAAGTGCTGTGCAACAGAAAAGCATGTAAGCATTATTTCTTTTGCAATGTTTTAAAAAAAGAAATGCCCTTCCTCCTGCGCCTAAAAATGTATAGTACAAGCATTTCCAATAATCCAGTGATGGTAATATGATCAAAAATTCTTTAATGGGGAAAGAACTCCTCCAATATTTATCTTCAACAGTGCATGTCCATAACATTAAATAAATGAAGTGCTCCTAAACACAGACAAAAGCTTTTCCTCAAGTAAGCACATGTTGTTAGAATAGATGCTCTCAGTGGAATTACCAGGTTTCGATTCCAAACCTCAATATTTTTTCAGGCTCTTGGAGGGCTGGTGATTGCTGCGGTTATAAAATACGCAGACAACATTTTAAAGGGATTTGCAACTTCTCTCTCTATTATACTGTCAACATTGATCTCCTATTTCTGGCTGCAAGATTTTGTCCCTACAAGGTAAGAATTATTTTCCATGTGTGTTGGGGAAAAAAAAAAAAGTTGAAAACTTAATGCTTACCAGGTATAACTGCAAAAAGAGATTAAAAAAACAGTCCAAGCCACACTTTCAGAATGTTTAGATACAACTTGCACATAAAAGTTTAGTTTCATAACATACCATATATACTACTTAATATTTTCAGTATAGTTGGCAAGATTAAATCTTCTGTAAGATACAGCCCCCCACAGGTCAGGAGCTATTGAATCTCAAATCTTGGCTTTTGACAAACCACTGTCTTGCAGGCTCTATGTTTCAGGTCACTGTCCCTTTCTCTTTTCCTCCCTACCCCGTCTCCCTCAGTTTGTTCAGCTCCTGCTTTTCTTGTATGCTGAAGCCAGTCCTCTTCAGCTTCGCCGCCTGCCTTGTGCGGCATTTGGCTCTGCTCTTGGAACCAGTCTCCCCCCGCTGGCTGTTTCCAGAATGGGCCTGACAAAGGGGTTGCCTTATGCTTGTTTTCTCTTTGTCCTCTAACTGGACAGATCTTCTACAAGTCATCTCGCTGCAAGAGTTGTTATGGCTGAACAGTAATAATGATGATAATCTTTTTACACTGGTTTTCATCCAGTCTCAAAACAGTCTGACACAAAGTTACACTACAGCAATTAGTTGCCCGAGGACATCCAGAAGCCCAAAGGTAGAGCTTTTTTCTAAAGATAATACCATATTTATTAGTGAAAACACTCAGCCGAGAGAGAGAAGAATGCTTGCTATATGCTTCTAGACCCAATACAATGTGTCCTGGTCTTTTGTGAATCAGATTTTAGTAGCTGTGTGCACTGCAGGTTTTGTACATGGGTAGATTCCAGAATAGTGCCTGTCTTGGCAGTGCATGTTAGTATATGGAGTGTAGACATAATATTCCAACTTTCAGATATATTTATAGGATTTTGCTTATAACTGACCTACACTTTTCACATATGTTACACAAACTCATAGTGTAAAAATATTTTTAGTAGTATTTACAACTTCTGATACAAAGATACATCTTTTTATCTAAAAATAGTATTTGCAATATTAGCAGGAGTTTACTTAAACATTAAAAAAGTAAGTAAAACATCTGTTTAGGCTTAAAAAGTGGGAGATATTGAACTTAAATTATAAGTAGTATATACTTGTCCCATTAAGACAAATGTGGAAAGTGATTTAAGAATTTCTGTGTGCTGGAATGGAAAATTAGTGAATAACTTACCAGTTTCTGCAAACATGGTTAAAATAGAAACAGTGGTAAATAATTAAATGAGGTGAAGCCAACTAGCAGCATGTAGAACTTGAAGCCATGTCATTTAATAAAACTTGATTAACTTGAATTAATCGAACTTAATCTTTAGTACCTTTCTTATGCCAACTGAATTTATTTGAACTGAAACTGCGTAATTGTTTCTGTAACTTCAACAGACATTTTTGGTTGAGATAATAGATATAAAGTAAGTTTATATATAAAGTGATTGAATGTGTTGCGATGGATCGTGTCCAGAAATAGGTTAACTGTATTTTCTGAAGGATTATCATGTCACGTGCCACAGGTTTTTTTAGCGTTTTGTTCAGAAGAACAAATTGTCAACATTGTCATGTCTTTATGACACGATTCTTTTCTAAAATGTGTACTGATTGTCTTTTGGCTTTGGATATTTTGTTTCCAACTTGTGCCTGTCAAAACAACTTGAAAGGCGCAGACGTCACAATACAAAAGATGCCTTTACTATCTTTTCCTTATATAAATCTTTGTGTCTGCCAAAACTTAGATTATACTGACTTGCAAACTGGTCCTTGGGCAGCAGTAATTTGTTTTCATATAAGCTTTGGTTTTTAAAGTAAACGCAACTTCAATAACGTGATATGTGTAAAATGTTAAAAGTGGCTGGATAACCATGGTAGTTAAGCTGCTTTAGCTTCTGCTTACATTTTTCACAGAGCTTTAGGTAAAAGGAAGAAAAAAATATGGTCTGATTACTTTTGATAATTTTTCCATGAAACTATAATTAATTTTAATTTTCAGAATGTGTCAGTATAATGGTATAATTTGTGGTTGTAAGTTTCTCATTTCAACTTCTTCCTGCATCCTTCTATAATAAATATATGCCAATTATTTTGTTCTTTATAAATTGGACAAATATAATTTATCTTTCTGTGTTCCCACAGGAAAAATGTCCTTCCTTTTGATTGTATTACATAAATAAAATTGCATCAACTAAAATGAGCTAATTTTTTTTTTTTTTTTTTCATCTCTATTCTATTCAGTGTCTTTTTCTTCGGAGCCGTCCTTGTAATAGCAGCTACTTTCCTATACGGTTATGATCCCAAACCTGCAGGAAATCCCGTTAAGGCATAGCAGACTTCCTCATCAACGTGTTTCTCAAGATCATGCACTGGGGGCCTTGCTGACCATGGCATGTGGAAAGTGTCATTGTGCACTGCAAGGAAAGGATTACTACCCTGAATCTATGGAATAAATTCTTATGAATAGTTCTGAACAGCCAGAGGGGTTAAAGGTGGATGATGATACTGTCTGTAACTGATCAAAACAAACAAACAAAAGAAACCAAACAAACAGAAAAACCAAAACACAACAGTGGCAGGGGAATGCCCGGTGCAACTTGCTAATAAAAACTTGAAAGGAACAAAAAGTTTCCAAGAAACTGCAGTTAGGAATGTTTACAGCTTTGACTAGGATTGCATCAGAATAATTTACTGTATTGACTGCTGCAGAAATATGTCCTATGCACTCTTCGAAAGAGCACATGACAACATTGTCAGATTGTATGTTCTTGCAATTTGACTATATTTAATCTTAGTAAATATGTTTTTAACTATTTGTCTATTTACATGAAATCAACTGAATACACATCATGGTTCTAAAGGGATGGTTCTTATTAAAACTGTGAAGATCGAAGCATGGTTGAAAGACACTTTCACAATATCAAATATTTTTATATTTTTAAAAGGATGAGAAATCTGTTATTAAATTATAATATTATAATTCTGTTGCTTATATGAAACTATTGAAAGTGTGTTAATATTCTCACCTAAGTTCACAAAGGGAGAAATTCACAGTGAAAGCTGGAAATCTTTGTTGATACTCCAGCCTTCATCAGGATAGCCTGTAGTGTTCCAACAGATGCAATAACTCTGTGAACGCAGGCCGGAGGTTCGTGCACTAACCTGGTACTAAGACTAGGGTTATGAGGGAGTGTTTGCTCAGATGTAAGGTTCATTCTTTTTATTAATGATAAATCAACTTGTTGGTAGAACCTTTGAAGTAGATTTTATGCTTTAAATATCCTCTGGGGATTTTTTAAACCAGAAGTTTTTTTTAAAAAAAAGCCCATAATAAACATTTTAAATGCATTATTGTTGTCTGTAACAGCTGTATCTGGAGCTATTATGGTATATGATGTGTATACTGTACTGTACTTTATTACAGAGGTGGTTTTTAAACATGTTGTTTACTCATGAACTCTCCAAGGCTTTTTCAGTACATTTCTATGTAATGGCTTAATTAGAGATTATTTTTAATTATAATTATTATTTTATTCTGGGAATCCTTGAGTCAACAGACCAAAATGGGTTCTCTGGAGCTATTCAGTTTAGTAGTGGAATTACTTTAATAGGAAGCATAATGAAAAAGTAATTAATTGTGCAATAGGTAAATATGAAAGCATACTGTTCTTGTGTTTTAAACCCAAAAAACTTCACAAAGAAACCTAGATGCAATTAGAACTCGGATCAATTAGACTACTACGAACGCTTCACTTGTTGAAGTATTTGCACGTAGCCAGAAACACACACACGAAAAAAAATGCCAGACCTAATAAACAAAAAAAGCTGTCTTAAAAATCACTTGTTTTCAGGAGACCTGTTCACAATGGATATTAATGTAGAGTGACTTCTTATCCATGTTACACTTGTATACATTTATACAAAAACATATCAGTAGTCCCTTACCTGTAGAATGGCAAGTGATAAAAATGTATTATTTCCTTTTTCCTCCCTCATGCTCTTTCTCACTTCTGTCTTGCTCTAATGAACACGTTATGAAGAGAGAGGCTTTTTGAAATGTTTGCCAAAGTACCTCATCCTCTTTTCCACATTTTAGTGGTGGATTGACAAGGAGATTCTGTAAGAGTGCTCTGAGATTTTTCTTAATGGAGTAGTGTAAATGGGAAAGGAAAAATTTCACTTACGTCAGCCAAGTAAAAATAGTGTTTTCTTTCTGTTGTCAATGACATGGATTATCAATATTTTGTTTGTTTATCGTATCAAAGCAAGACATTAAAGAAATTTCAGAGTTACGCCAAGGGCTTGCTAAGCTTTGTGAACTGTGAATCTATCCCAGCATGCTGTAATTGCAGGAGCTTTACTACTTGGTAGCCAAAGCTATTGTATTACCCTAAATTGGCATGCTATGTTGATACTAAACCTTTTTGCTATAACATTCAGAGTGGCAAAATCTTTGAAAAATTATGTTTAGTAATTTGCCACTGAAATACAACGTGAGGTAAGATGTATGCATAGAGCAGTGGCTCGCAGCATTGCTTAGTGTAGAATGGGACAGACTCTGAGATGATCTGAGAAGTGTTGGTAGTAATACCTGAACTGGAGTTTGGCCTTACACGATAATAATTTCAATTTCATGAATTACAGTAGTGGAAGTGTTCAGGTGATATAATTGGTTACTTCCTTGAGGAATTTCTGCAAAAAACATAAGCAGCAGGTTGAGAACACTTTAAAGCCAGTTGCCAGTAGGCCAAATAACCACCACATTGCCAAACTTCTGTTACGTATAACCCAGTTTTAATACTTCAGGTGCACCTGTCAATATTTGTCAGTAAGCATCAGTTTAAAGGAAAGAACAGGAATATGTGCTTTTTGCTTTTGAATAGGATGTCATGCAGCTTTGGAAAACAATATATGTACTGCACTAAGGAACAGTAACTCCTGTCTGTAGATCAATGACTGTTCCATGCTTTCAATTGACAGTTCCATTAAATTTTCCAGTAGAGGGATAGATCTCTTTGCGAACTTGTTGCTGTAAAGGAGATAGGAATTTGCATTTTGAGCCATCAAAGGCTAAGGAAAGACCCTCATCTGAGGCCTTCCTCGTTGAAAAGCATTATTGTAGACAGAGGGAAGACTGCATATGTTTCTCGAGAACGGAAAGGATTTGAGGAGGGTTTCTGTAACCTTTGCAATCTGAGAACATGTGCACATTTTCTCATTGAGATACATTTGTATCTGGATTTTAAAACGTAAAAGAAAAACAAACATAAAAAACCCAAACCCCAGTTTTAAGTCTATAACTCATTAACTAACCAAAGAAGCATAGCTAGCACAGAGCAGGATAGTGTGCTCTGAGTTTGCCCTAAAAGCAATCTGTAGGAGTCTTAATTTTCCAAAAATAAACCTGTCTTTCTGAACTATTTTTCTGACAATGGATTTGTTTAATTGTATAGTTAGGAGGCTAACCTATACTTAGCAGAATTTTATTTAAATATTTATAAAGTTAAAGTCAGGTATTTATTTGCAGTCACTTGAATTATGTGGGGTTTGGAGTTTTTTTTTTAAGACTTGCAGAATGAGAGTACTAGTATTTATTGAATACTTGGATAGTTGGTAGTTGTATTTGAGAATCTCTGGCATACATGATAAATGGTCAAATAACCGTAAATGTAGAACTATCTTAAAGCAAAATAAGTCGGCAGTTCAGTGGTGAAAAATCTTGAGTCTAATAAAGCAAAATAAACTTTTCTTCAAACATTGTGTTTCTGTGCTATCCGCAAGTGCCCAATAATCTTTTTTCTCAAAGAATTCAGATAGTTTTATAGTTCTGTTCAACTTCTTTGTTTTAGACAAACTGTAAGAAAACTTCCCTTTTTGTTTGCTTTAATAGTGGGTAGATTAATGTTCTAGATCCAGTTCCTACAAGATAACGCCTTGGCATTTTTACTGAAACTATTGTTTTATTTTTTCTCAAAAAAGAAAATCTTATTTTGGTAGCAAGTACTTGCGTTTCAGTTACTCATACAGTCCTCTCACAGATTTTTAGAAGCATATCAATGTTTTGTGTTCCTTATTTTTATGGCTGTAATTCAAAAGACTGTAATGGATTTTGTTAAATTGTTTTAAAATTGATAAATGAAACATTGCGTTTCTTCTAGTTTTCATTGTCAGTAACTTTCATGTTTTAATATATTTCCTTATCAGCTGTGCATGTTCTGTTGCATATAAGCAATCATCATTTTTCCAAATTTGAAGTTGTTGCTCATTTTCCTCCTGTTTCTTCCTTCCTGTTTCTTCCTCTTTCTTCCTTCCTGTTTCTTGCTGGGTATTGTGAATGAGGAAGGTTGTTCATTGTTTTCTTCTCCGAAATCCATATTTTGTAAGAATGAGATATTAAAAAACATTAAGGGTTTTTTGTGTATTAGAAAGGTAATGTTTATCTATAACATGGTATTATACCATATATGTGGTAGTGTATCATTACCTGTGTTGCTCAGTTACTGTAAGGAAGTCCAAAAAGTGTTTCCTTGCCTTTGTTTTCATGGTTCTGCTCATTTTTAATGTGATTATTTTCCACGGGAAATTACTAAAGACTTCTACTCTTTCCAAGTAAGCTCATTAAATGTTTTTAGATATCTAGAATTAGGATATTTTTACTGGAAAAAATGCAGCAGAAAATGCAACAAAGTAAGTGGGATTAATTAGATGATATCTTCTGCTCCAGTTACTCTGAATGCAAATCTCTGTTCAGTTGAATTTAGAACTTTTTCTAATTATTTCCCACTAGGTGAATTTATAACTCTTTTCTAGAAGCAATAAAATCTGTCCTGAGGTGCTGTTCAGTGCCTCATTCTTGAATGTCTGTGGCACATTTGTATCCAAGAGCAGACATGACATTTTTGACTTCAACTTTCCATCATCATTCTGACTGTAATTAGCCATATTAATTTTGTTAGCAAAGTATAGCTGAGTAAAAATTGCTTTTATGCTAGGCATGTGTGTATATTTGCTGCCATGAGTAATACTTCTTTAGATTTTTTAAGAATTTTTCTTTATTGTCAATATACTTTAATTTTAAATATATGAGCCCAAATAGAAATCATATATTCGAACATTGTAACAAAATTTTTAAGGTAGTCTTGGGATTATGTGTTGATGTTGATATTTGTGTGTGATTACACTGAATACAATTCTAATATATGGTGTTTCCAGGCAGTTTGGAAACAGGTTGTTTTTTGTTGAACCATGGAATGCATCTTACATGACGTAATAGTCTTCTTTTAATCCATATTGAGGTATGGGGGTTTTTTCTCCTGTATGTGTAGATAATATCACTGCAGTAATAAACTGCTTAAAATTAAGCACCAGCTTTATTAAGAATATGATATAAAACTGTTTGAGAGCCTTGTAAATGGAGAGGCTTGCCTTATGCATATTTTAGCAGAAATAAAACTTTTAATTAGCATTCATTATTATAGAATATAATTTTTGGTATCATTTTCTATAAACTCCAGAAGGCTATTGTAAGATATTTGTTAGTAGTATCTTTTAACATACAGCTTACTGAATTTTGCCAGAAATTTAATTCTGAGACATGCTTCTTTTTGACCACTGTATCATGACTTCTTGTGAGTCGCATTCCAGCAGTGTTCTTGTGACTGTCTGTCTCTGTACTCTTCTGGTCTGAAAACCCTTATCTCCTTGTTCAGGACTGTGGTTCCTGAACTGGAGGTGGTGTGGAATGTCTGGATATCAAGTACAGTATAATATGCAATTGTAAAACACTGTAATCCTCTGTAGAAGACTTTAGCCACAAGTTACCAGGAGGCAGCTGGTTATTCAGTAGGCTGGGGTTTTTGCCTGTTTTAAATATTTGATTTTCATAGCAGTGGAAAGTACTATACAATATACCTGCTAGAACACAACACAATCTGTTGATTCATGTTACAATTTAGAAGCTGAGGTTTTATATAGCTGTAATTTACAATATATCGAAGTCCTGAACAGAGTTCACAAACACATTGCTGTAGATAGTGGATAACATGTTTCCCTGTCCTTTCCAGAGATACATATAATAAAGTCAGGTCATTTCACCAGCTATGCACCAGTAATTTTCAAGACACTTCATTTCTGCCAATTCCTTTTGTCAGTTCTGCTCTGATCTTAGTGATCGCATGCAGCATGATTTAAAGTGAAATTTTTAGGCCATTAGGTCACAGAAATTAGTTATTCATCAACCAACCAAAGGAGCATTGCTGGTACAGAGTGCTGGGATGCAGGGAACAGTGTTCTTTGAGTTTGGCCTAAAGGCAGTCTGTAGGAGTCTCAACTGAAACCACTGAAACCATCATTTGTCAGTGCTTTAGAATCAGCCATTTCCTTTGGGGAAATGAGAAGTACTCTGTCCATTTTCATTCCACTTCCAAAAAGATGGTAATATCTTCTACAGCTAGTGGGTAGTATTATGCATTTACTTTGTGTGGAAAGTTGAATACGACGGGTGTTTAGATGTAACAGACAACTTTTGTTTCTCCAGGAGACTAAATGTAAGCAATTTGTCTCTCAGTTAAGGGCAGAGTGGATTATGTCAGGACTTACGTAGGTAAGTGGAGTCTGGTATTGAAAACACATAGCTGACTGAAATTCACGACAGCAAAAGCAAGTCATATTTATCTAAAGTTTATTCTAAAGTTCGGAATTCTTACTTGAATCGTCTGCTCAGCCTGCATGAGCGAACTTGATATTTAAGATGCATTTATTTTGGGATAATGACATCAGTAACAGAGGTTGGTCTAATATAAAGGTGTGGATGGGAAAAGAGCTGTTTAATCAGCCTAGTTACAAAATGTCTTTCCTGATACGTAGTTTTGTTAACTTTTTTACATGAGTTCTTTACATGTCCTGTACATGTCTGTGTGTGACGCTCCCACCAAAATGCAACAGCACTCTCTCCAAGGAGTAGACCTGAAGTGATGGTGAAATTTTAGGACCCCTCTCCTTTTCAAACAGAAGGGGTGAGAAACCCTGGAACATAGTGTAGTTGTCACATGCTTGGCATAACTTACGAAGACTTGTAACAAATGACCGATAATAGAAATGGCTGCACACAGCCTTTTTCCCCAGTGGGTAGCCTGGTAGAGCCACACTTTGTGTCATGAGCTACAGTCTACTTGCCTTGGTCTCACTGTCAGACCAGAGTAGATCCGTTGGCCTGAATAGGGCTGTGCCTCATGATATTCTAAATTCCTTAAAAGCTGCATTATGATAAAAGGGTGCTTGGTCTTAAGGCTAATAGTTTTAACTTAAGCCACATGATCGTAGCCACCTCTGCTAACATAGTTGTGTCCATGCTCTGAGGGAGCTAGAGTACAGGTCGGTACGTTAGGGTTGAGTGAGTTTCAGGGTGGACAGAGGAGATGTTAATGGGTGGCTGAGGTTTTGGAGGAAGCAGAGCTGTCACTGGAGCGTGGAGGTAGGGATGTGCAGTAAGAGGGCTGCAAGATGGAGGACTGAGTGAAGAACATAGAGAAAAGACTAATACGTGGGTATGGCCATGGAGAGCTGTGTCTGAGATTGTGAATGTAATAGTACTGCGTGTGGACAGATGTTGCTCCGCTTGGTGCTGCCAGTCATCAGCAGTGAAGGAATTTAAACTAGAAGCCACAGAGTAACGTTTCTTAAAGATTTTCTCCACTAAAGGGTGTGAGGCCTTGGGAAAGCTGATCCCTGTTACCTGATTACGTGCAGGCCGCTTGGTAAGTCGGAACCTGAAAGGGCCTCCCCATTTAAAGATGTTAAAGCTTTCATAAGCTAAGTTTAAAACTTGAGAGTAAGAAAGCAGAATGTCTCCAAGTTGGATTTTTAAGATGGATTATGTGTGTGGTTATGTACTTTGGCTCTAGAAATGTCTTTCGACGTCAAACAGGCATATCCAGTAAGAACTGCCTTTTCTTGCTCTTTTTTTCCAGGCCCCTCGGCCAGCTCTGGGAGGGAGAAAGGATCCGTTGGGAGGAGGTAGCTCGCAGGATTGATGCCGGAGGAGGTTTGTGAGAAACTGAGGCTACTGAGGGGCAGGAAAGGCCACGACAATGTATTTTAAAATGCCAGTGCTCAGTGTTGTCAGGACAGGGAAAGAAGTCGAGTGTCTCCAGCAGTGCAAGATCGGTGTGAAGCGGGGCGGGAGCTCAGTGCGCCGAAAGGAGGAGGTGGTTCGGAAGCGGCAGCACCGGGCGGCGGAGGGCAGGCCCGCCGGGCCGGCAGCCGCGACGCTGGCTCTGTCGGCCACGTCACAGCGAACCGCGCGGCTTCTGGCAGCAGCCTCGTTTACTCAAAATGTATTTATTTTTTCCCACTCTAACCATCAGTTTTCGAAAGGCACCAAGGCGAACCGCTGCCTGCGCGCGGGGCGGCGCCCTGGCGCG
>Ga0181612_124519_pt1 | contig 19084 bp, 8 predicted proteins | sample HoacroProtozoa21_FD_119630 | JGI IMG/M metagenome (GOLD analysis project Ga0181612, IMG submission 119630) | Hoatzin crop microbial communities from Cojedes, Venezuel. Combined Assembly of Gp0051906, Gp0051904, Gp0051908 | reverse complement strand
TTGAATCAATTCTTTAAGTATCTTTCTGTTATGATTTACAGGGGATATTGAGCCATCAAACCTATCAAAAGCATTAGTCTTTAATAGAAGGGCAATTCAGTGATCTTGCCAGAAAGTTTTAATTAGAAGGAAATTCTTCATCTCTATGACGCTTAGCTGTATTAATCTTTCTGCATCAGTGTATCAGGTTTTGGCTGCAGGAACAATGTTTTAAGTTAATTAATTCTTAAGGAAAACAAGTTACAAGATTGCACTTAGCTCTCATTTGCAAGACAGCTACTCAGTGCCTCTCTGCCCTTGAGTAGAAACTTACAAATTGTACCAATCTAAAAAGTTGAACAAGGTTTTGTGAAAATGTGTGCTTATAACCTTAGAGTGTGCAAGTGGCTCTGCATGTGCTAGCAGGAGAGGGAAGGAGCCCTAACACTTCCAGGTGAGCTCTGTAACACTCCTTAATCAGCCTTCTCACAGCAACAGGACTGTAATTATTACTGAGATCAGGAATTAGCACCTCTAGAAAGCTCATGAACATAGAATACTTTCTCCAGAGGTCACTACAGCAACTGTAATGGTCAGAAATGGTAGTGCAATTAAATGTTTTTTTTTTGTCACAGTATGTTATCAAAATGAGAATTTTTCTCTTTCATTCCAGGAAAACTTTTCAGACATTATTATTGTCAATATATTAGTGGTAAACCTTGATTAAGATGATGTGCACAACAGAGAAATGTATTTCAAAGTCTCTAATTTATCCTAAATTACATTATATAGAAGCTACTATTTTTCTTTAGTAAACCAATTGCATAACCCAAGAGAGTACACTTGCATTAAATGAAAAGAAAAAAAAACAACAAGCAATTAATTCCAGGTATTTTAAAATGTTCACAAGAAAAAAAAAATCCCCAATCTAAGAATGATGTCATCCTGGCTATATATTTATCTGTTTCCCACAATAGGGGTTATTCATTTTAATTGCTGAGTTTACAGGAAATAGTTAAGTGTATTCCTATCTAATATTAAATAACAAATGCATATTTCTTTCTAGATGTTTATACACATCTCTTTCAAGTGGCAAATTTAATTTAAATGTTGTATCATGCCTCTTTCTGACCACCTTCCAGTAGTTAGGACATGAAATGATACAAGAATTCACTGTAAATAAATTTATCTTAAATACAGTTTTAAAAGTTAGATATGCAATCAGGAGTTCTGTGGTGGAAAAAAAAAAAAAGGCTTTCATTCTCTGAAGTTTGAATTTTTCCTCTACTTGAAGAACCGTTATCCTGAGAAATGGATGTCCCATGACATCTGTCTTCCAAAATTTGCCATACGGATATTCTCACTTCCTTAGGTAACGTACATCTGCTCTTAACACTCATCTGCTTGTACTTTATGTTTTCCTGGACATGCTGGTAAATTATACCTGTATTGAAAAGCCCATCTGTGGTTACGTTAGTGGTTTGATTCCCTTCCCAGGTGATCAGAAATATGCCTCATGTCTGTATCTCATTCTTTGTCCAAGTCCTTCCTGACTTGATTTGCCAGAACAGAAAGACGGAGGTACATGCGTTTTTCTCAGTTGTGTGGTTTTTTGGAGAAGCTGACTATTTTAGGAGTAAGGGTTCTGCTTTTCTTTTGTACTTTTGACTTAGAGTAACTTCTTGGCTGTAGTGTATTCATGCAGGATAAGCTTATGCAAGCAAACACGGCTACTGTGGAACATCAAGACAATCCTGCACCAGCAGAAATTATTTCACTATATCAGATGTAGGTGACACTGCCAACAAAAAAGCCTGATATGGGTTTTCAAGCAAGTTGCTTGAAAAGTGTCATTCTGACCCTAAAGGTATTTTCAACTCCTTCTGTTATGTAATACAAGTACAATACTTTTTGCTAAGATAGTATCTGTTGGAGTACTTATGCTTGGGAGGGAATGTTCCCTTTAGATATGAGTGTGTACCTTTCTGAACACCAAGTTACAGTTGAATAAAAGTAAGTTTGACAGGCAAATATCCTCTAGGAACCATGACAGATTATGTAAGATATGAAGGACTACTAAAAGTCAAGAGTTGTATCTAATTTCCTCCATATGTTTTAGGTTCTGTTTGGAAACCTTCGTATTTCAGTTAATGAATGTTTGCTGCTCAGCTAACCTGCATTTCAGATTACTGTTCATCTGAGCTATATAAATGTCACTGAAAAGTGACAGTGGGGCCAAGACTGACTTATCTATGTTGTCCTATATTATGTCATTACTTCTGACATCAAGCTTTTCAAGAGCCACCATATTTGTTTGTTGTCCTTGAAGGATTAGTACATGTTTCAGGAAATTTCATTCAGCATCTGTTTCTGGAAATGGTATGACTTCAGAGTTGTGTCTCAATAGTACATTGTTTAAAAGGTTGCTCAAGCTCTGAATGTATACATCTTGCAAATGTAGTCTTCATGCCCTGGCTGCACCAAATGCCAAGATCTAACCAGGCTTCTTAATAATGAGCTGTGTACACTGCTGATGTTTTGAGAATTTGACTGTCAGGATTACACTAAAATGTTGATTAAAGGCATTAGGAAATGAAGTTCAGGTTCTGGGAAATCTGTGATGGTGTTTTTTCTGCAGTTGTTAAATATTTTCATCTCAACTTATCTCAGCTCCCCTTGAGGCTAGATTTTTCTCTCTAATTTCATACAACTAACACTATGCTATGCCATAAATGTTGTGTTTGAGGCTGTGTTCAGCACGTAATCACCTTTTTTCAGGACTTCCTTTAAATCCAATGGAATATTGCTACTAGTGTGCTCTTTTCTGGGAAAAGAAATAATTTTAATATGAAGAAAGATGTGTTTCAACTAGGATTGACCTCTAGAGTTAGTCAGTTCAGTTGGTTTCTTAGGCCCTGTAGGAAGCTTGTAATGAGGACAAACAACGTAGCCCAGAACGATGTGCTTTATGGCCAGTCAGGAGCTGACATTGTCTTATACTGAACACTAGACCCTGGTTTGATGTTTGAACACGTCACTTGGGAGACTTCTAAAATGGGGCAACAAAGCTAAAGGAAACAGGATTTCACAGGGTGCGTAGAAATCACTATTCAGCAAGAATTGTTGTATTTGATTGACTTGGGCTTGTGAAACAAACCATGCCTAAGGCAGATGAGCAGGCAAAGAAGAAACAGTGGAATAATCTAGAATTTTCTTTGAACCATTTCATTTTTCCAGTGCTGGAAACTGAGTATCCAGCCTTCTTACTCAGTGTTCAGTGACACTTATTATCACAGTTTTTATTTTCAGACTCAGTTTTGCATGCCGAAGTGTGTTGCTTACTGTTATTTTGTTTGGGTTTGGTTTTTTTTTTTAAATCAGGTATGCTTTTAAATGACTTACAATGTAGAAAAAGGGTGGACATGCTCTGTAATTTCTTTAACTGTTCTCTGTCATCTTAAAAGTGAACCCACAAGTTGTTATCACTTCAAAAAAGTCACGTAAGTACATTCCTTACTATCTGCAACTCATCTAAAAACTAGGTCCTAGACCCCAAATTGAAGACTTGTTTTGCATCAATATATTACTTTCAGAAACCCAAGTCTGTGAGCGAAAAGCATTAACGTATATGAGGTATTGCTTAATTGATGAGCAATGAAGTTGTTCTGTAAGGAAGTAAGAACTGCATTTCTGTCAGTGGAGAAACTGGTGAAGATTGGATTCTTGTGAAGTTTGGTCTCGTCCATCTCTCAGCACTGGGTATTCGCACAGTCCCAGCTTTCTCTCCCTGTTTGGCCGCTGAAAGCTGTTGCGGTGTCTAATATGGAATTGCATGCATACATACTGATTAAAACAGCCAGTGTGTATATATGGGGATTAGCCCAGTGGCTTCTGATTCTCAGAACAGATATAAGAACAGGATAGTGAGTGCTTCATCTTCAGTGTGGAGCACTAATACAGGTTTCTCTCTTGTATCTGCTCACTGACTTTCACAGAATTGCTAATAACTTAACACTTTTGAGATTTCTACTGCCCTATCAGTTTTTTGCTTAAATTCACTTTTTTTTTTAAATTTGCAGGAGCAGCTAGATGACATGATCACAAACATTTCCTGAAGAAACCCTGTAAATAAGATTTCCCTAGTTTTTTTTATTTTTTTTCAGTAAATTTTATAGATCACCTTATTCTAAATTTCAGAAGTCTCGAGCAATAGACTCGTACGGCATTTTAGTCATTTAAATGATGCTTAGGCTGCTAGTTGTTTTATAAATGCCGTAAAGCTTGTAGTGAAGTTCAGAAGAGCTCCAGTACTTCTCTTCCATATATCACAGACATCAAACCAGAGGACTGTTGTGGATAAAAGTATGCTACGGAAATGTCAACATCACCATAGCGATATATAGTCTTTGTACATTTTCTGATTCTGACTGAGAAGTCCATTGACTCAAGAGGACTTAACTTTTCTCCCTTCTAGAGATGGGCCTCAGGTCAGGGCTGAAGCATATTGAAATAGCTCTTCAGTAAAGTAGCTACTGTATACTGCGAGTGTTCTCCGTAATGTATTTGTGTGGGTGGATCAATGGCTTAGATTTTCAGTGTCATAAATCTGGCAGTTCAACAGCTTTCAAAAGCAATGCATGCACTTACAAAAAGTAACCTAATGGTTGAGTAGAGATTTCAGTAATGGGATCAACAGTGCTCATGGAAAGCAAAACAACAGGGAAGGTATTTTCAAGCTGAAGAAATCCTAGAAAATAAGACATTAGTTAGATAAGGCAGATTCATATAAATACATTACTTGGCTTCTAAATGCAGTATGAATAATCCAATACTAAACATTCAAACTTCATAAATGAATGTGCTAATAGACACTTACCAAAATACATTGCAATGCTTTTGCATGTGTCAAGCATCCATAACCTTGAAGACATTTATGTGTTATCTGAACAGATGTTTAGTTCTTGTAATTCCTTTGCATGAATACTTGTGATATGGGCCCAGATGCTGGCTAGAGCATTTGGGGATTTTAGGCAGCCAGTATTGTATTTACAATAGAGGTCCTGACCAGGTCTAGCAGCAGAGGTACCAAACAATTACCCCCAGAAATCTAAATTAACATCAATTTGAACAAATTTTTTAATATGTTCACAGGAACTTGATGATCCCATTGGTTTCAATGTACCTTATGTTCGTACTCTGTATTCATCTTCGTGGGGGGAAAATAGTAAGAAAACTGTATTATTTTTCTTGGCAAATTGTGTACTCTCTCCAGAGTATGAATATGACACAGGCTAGTGTGTTCATATGTGTGTCTGAAAATAGAATCCTTCTATGGATTTAATGTGCTGTATCAAGAAATCTTCAAACTGCAGTATGTATTGGATCCACCTTCCTTATAAGGCACTTATGTTATTCTCTTTGAAATTTTCTGGCTCTCAAATACTGTACATGAAGGCCTATTACATTCTCCTTTATTACAGCAACATCTCCTTCTGACATTCAAAATGCTTGTCTTTCAAGGATGCTGTTATAATAAGGTCCAGAGTGTTTGTAATAGATTCATAGGGATCAATGAGTAGTTCATGAAATAGCTTCACAGTCACTTGTGTGAAGCAGCAGTGCAGCAATACAAAAACTAAGAAAAAGAAGCTGCAATTGCATACAAAATTAAATGCCTTGCCACTTTTTACGTGAAATTATAAAAGATTATGTTTTTCTTTTTATCTATGTATGAAAGCATTATATTTCTGTCTTGAAAAGAAATCCTCAACAAATTGCTGAAAATTTAGAGATACTGAATTCCACCTTTCTCTTGCTCTGGGATTTCAAGGATTCCCATATTTTGATAAAAATATGCCTAAAGGAATAAACATAGGACTATTGAACACTTGCAGTCAGTTAATACAATAATAGGCTTGTAACACCTGTAACTCTTGGCTATACGTTGCTCCTACCAATGAAAGTTAGGTGACTCATATGCAGGTAATTACCCTTTCACTATTTCCACATCTCTAGCTTACATGTGTTAAGAACCTGGTGATGATTTAGCAGTGTCCATGTAAGTAAAATGTCATAATAAGACTCAAATGCAGTTTTGAAGGAGTATTTCTTCGTAAACATACAGGAGCATTTTTAAATTTTAGAAAGAACATGCATTTGTATTATTGTGATATACCAGTTATGTATTATTTAACTCTTTAATAAAAGACACTCTAAAGTAATTTTATTGAAGCTACAGGCTATAAATAAATCAAGCAGTTTGACAAGTAATGTACTCCATAAGCACGTAGACATGGATTATGGCAGTTAAGGATATTGTCATGCCAGAGCTGCATCATTAAGTCAGAATATGATTCTAAATGCCCAGACTCTGAACAGTTAGTGTTTATTATTCAGAAAGCAGATTTTAAATTGAATGCATGTTGGTTAGCTGTGCAAAAAATCAATTAAAAATATATAGTTTTAATTAGAAACAGCTAACATTATTCATAGTTAAAACTTTATGAAAGAACCTTCTTCATATTCAGTCTAGAAAGCTAATATCAAAAGTGGATATTCATTAAATAGTGCTGATAAAGAAAGGCATCAGAAATTGCTTTCCTCGCTCATAGTTGAACCCATCACTGTTACTGTCTAAAACAGGTAAACTGCTCTTGATTTCCAAAGATGGAGTATCACACTGCTTTACAACTGCTTTAAGCCAGTTTTGCTCTTTAGAAACCCAGAAGAAAGAAGAATGAGGCTGTGTGGGGTTTTTTGTCTATCAGTCTGTGTAATCAATAGTTGACACAAAAGGACTAATTTGCTCTTAGCATTTAAGAAGAAGCGCTTATTAGCGCAAAAGCTGTGTATCCTCTTATTGTAGTTAGTAACTCTACTACTCTGATACTTATCTACAGTCACAATCCAATAAAAAGTGTTGATTTCAGCCAGGATCTGGGAACAACTAAGGACTATAGGAAGGTGGGAAGAACATAATTTTAGAGGTATAATCCAGTCTGTTAAGAAGTTTCTCTTTACTGTTATTGAAGGATTTCCCTGATGCCTTTCCATTTTACTTCTATTTTTAATACTGAAATCAAGATAAGCTAGGAGACATTTTATATTCCTTGAAATTCAATTAAATAACACTTAGTTTTTAATGTTTTAAAGTATTCTACCTCTCAAAATTTTGTAATCATGTCTGTTCTGCATTTCCTTCCTTATCTCGTATCTAGAAGTAGAGTAGAATTATAGTGAAAAACTAACACCATTTTGAGATGCTTTATTTTATAACAGTGAACAGGAATAGGCATAAACAAAATATAAAATGCCTTCCACTGGCTGACTACATCAGATAGTGCTCCAGACAATTGATTTTGTTGCTTGCACTTATGTATGAAGAAATGTGTTGGCCTGATTCAGCACATATGTATCACGAGGTTATGGAAAAGGATAATTCTGCTTACCAAAGGGGAGTGTGCATGTAAAACCAGATTGCTGAGCGCACACTCAAAAAAGAGAAAATTAGATTGACTAAAATGCTTGCAAATTACTCAACTGTTCAGCATTTCCCAAGGTCATTTGTATCTTCAAAATTTACTGCACCCAATTCTTTATGGAGTTGTCTCAATTTTGTGGAAAGATTCCTGGAACGTTGATTAGCAAAGCAGTATCTTAAGTGCCTTCCACACGTAGTGTTTTCATGTTGCTCCACAAATATGTGCTGGAGTCTATATGCATGAGAAGATTCTTGCTAATTTCAGTGACATTTTTATCAGAGCCTGTGCTCCCTGCAGTTTGTCAGGGAAGCAGTGTACAGCTTGTTGAAAGGAGGACACTGTGCAAAAGAATAAGCGTCATCATCTTGTCTTAAAAACATAATTGAAGTATCGAGATGGCTTGCAGAGCAAGGGTGCAGAATCTGGGTGTTCTCTTTCCTATAGAAGCAAAGCATTTTTTGTGCCCCGGAACTTTATTAAGCACTGACCCTTTGGCTTCCTGCTGTGCCACTCCCCAGATTTCTGCTGCCTTCATTTCCAGGTGTCATTTGCTGTGCAGCCACACAGCAGCTTGTGCTGCCATGACAAGATGGGCAGTGAAGAAGCAGCAAGAGGGTAAGGGGTGGGACTGTTAGCAGGATTGCTCCAGAAGGTTGAATTGTAAAGAAAATTCACTTTCAAAATGCATTTGCCTACCGCTACATGTCTAAAACCATACTTAGATATCTACTTGGACATTATCTGGCAGCTCCCTGCTTTCCCAAGATCCATGAGCTGTAAATGTACACTACGTACAAAAATCATCTTGTAGGTTAGAGGCCTTGATAGACTTCAGTCTCAAATTTATCAGCGTTCATCAAACTCTCACCGAAGGGTGTCTAAGCTGCTCTTGCAGAGGATGAAACAGGACTGTTTATTCTGTTTACTGAGCTATTAAAACGTAATAGTGTGCTTTTAGCTGAGGGATGTTTTTAACTTGAGAGACAGATCTGTTCTGTTGTAAAATGGCATCGTTTCATTTATTTCCAGATGAGGAGCAATTGGTCCTTATATTTAGGTATATTTTCATAGATTGTTCTCTCAAAACTTCTTCCAAAAGATCTGGTTTCATCACTGTTTTCTTTACTGTACCATAGCCATGTGCAACTGTACTTTTTTTCTTCACTAAGGTTCTCTGCCCTTTCATGTTCTCAGATGTAGAGTATTTTGTTGGTGTTTCAAATTTCTTTGGGGTCTCAGGGCCTTAGGGGTTTTTTTCGGTACCAATTTCCATATTTTTTATTATTTTAACTTATTTTTGTTTTTCCTTCTGAATTGCTTTTAAAATAATGAAGTCATTTAGGAGCTAGAATGAATGAATGCTTCGTATTTTTTCTGTGTCTTTGCTGGTACGTAGTATACCTGATACACAGTTCAGCTATCTAACACTGTACTTTATGTGACAATGTTGCTACCAGCACCTCTAATTTTAGTCAGAAAGTTTCTGCTCTTTCTCCTTGATATATTACCAGGGTATATAATTTATTGCACAAAATTTTTCAAAGATGCTTTAGAACATCCTTTAACTCTCATGAGTGGTAATGTTTTCCTAGGTAGCTATTGCTAAGACAACTCTCAATTTGCTCCAGACTTTATTAAGTGATTGTACAAAAGGTCAGAAGCCTTCCTGTAGAAGTACGTGTAATATAGAATAAACACAACCTAGCTAATTCAGGACATGAAATGGAGAAAGCTCTGTTTCTTAAAGATAGATTTTTCAGCAGTGTCCCTGCAAAAGTTGGCTTTTTCTCCCCTTCTTCCCTCTTATATTTGTTCCTAAAGACTCTTTCCATCAATGTATGACTAAGTCATTCTTTTATCTTGATTTTTGTGAAAATATGCTTTTCCCTTATGACTTCTTCTGGCCTAGAGCTTGTGAACCTTCAGTCTTTGTCGGTATGGAGTGAAGGAATACAAAATTTTCTGCAAATTGCCCCAATGTATTAGCACTAGAGCTATGTGAACCTTTCCAAGTGTGATTTGAAAGGGTTACTTTCAAATCACAACTTCTGTGGGAGATCCAGTTCGTATGGGTTCACAGGCCAACCAGTTAAAGGAAAGGTTTCAGGCTGAACTGCCCCCTCCCTTCTCCTTACACATTTTCCCATGGGTTGAATCTCATTACAAACCCACAGGCAAGGTACAGGGTCAGTCACATCATGTTAATTCATACAGGTTGACTGGTTCACTGGGACTGGAAGCTGAATTAAAGGTGAGAAGTTTATCACAGCAACAGAACTCTGATCTTAGAAAAACAAACATCTCTAAAATAGGTCTCTAATTATCATATGAATCAAAACCTTAAATAAAAACAAGATCATTTTAAATAATTAAGGGAATCATACAGGGAATCAATCTTCCCCTGCCAGGAATACTCAGAGGTTGGCTTCACTTCTAACACAACAAGAACTCTGATCTCAAGGAACTATTCCTTTCTGAAACTTGGGTATAATTACATCAGCTGAAATATAAAATAATAATGAGTCAGTTTTTTATACCTGGGAGAATTACAGTGTGAGACACACAAGGGAAAGAAACATTTTAATGACTTTCCTGGTGGGAGAGGTGAGCTCAGCTGAAATGCTTTATCTTTGTAGGGGGAGGAAAAAAGCAAAAATACCCTCAACTGAGCAAAAATTACACTAGGCAGCTTTGATCCCATGCATATTTTTTAACTAATTAGGGAAATGTAAGAGGCATGAAATACTTTTCCCGTATGAGCTCTCTTAAGGAATAAATTTGAAATACATTATGAACATCATGAGTTTTACTGTGGCTGGTCTGAAAGCAGCCAATGGTATCCCAAACATTTTTTGCTTAATTTCGCTTCACTTATTAACATTGTATTATGATCAGGCTGTATTAAAAGATGATTGTATTCAAAGTTTTTTTACCTCTAGACCTAAGAAAGTCAAGTGCAAAGTTTGGGTTGTTAACCATTGGTGGATGTCCATGCAGATTTGTACACCTCCTTTTTCTTTGTGCTTTTACTTGACTAGACTGTCCTCATTAAAAATCCAATTCAGTTTGCTTTGGATATGTGCTAGACACATGTGAGTTACCTTTGGCAGCTCTGGGGATATTTAAAAACAGACGCGTAGCACATGCGTATATGTACTGTACCTAGGCTATAAGGTACATACCAGCAGCAATTGCTCTGCTTTTGAAGACAATGCCGTACTGTAGATTTGAACCTAAAATGGCTGACTGGTTTCTAAATAATCCCCTAGGAAACAGCTTAGTCTAGGCCATTATCTTGATAGTTCATAATTAGGTTCAATAATAAAGCTTGTTTTGCTGACCTAGGTCAGATCATGGCGTCCACCGCATCTGTGCGCAGTGACCTTGCTCTGAGAGTGTATTGTTAGAAAATCCATTATTATCATCACATACACTTCGGAGAAGTGGCTGTTTTGTGAATTGATGGTGTGATGTTGCCACTTCAGATAAAAGAATCCATGAATTATTGACTTAATGAGTTAATGTTGCTTGATTTCACAACAAGGTCTTTTTAGTCTGGATGCTATTTACTGAACACATAATCACAACATATGAAGGAAGGCTCAGATAATAGTACAGTGCATTTACAACCCTCTTCACTTCTAACAAAGCAAAGTGTTAGCTAAGGTTTCTTCTGTTTCCTTTAGAAAACCATTAAAACTTAGGTAATTATAAACAATTCATGTTTAAACAATTAACAAATAAAATGTTTGTCACTGACTGCTTATCCCTTCCTTCTGTTTGGTTTAAGGTCTGTCACCAACAAGAACTTTCTCATTTTTTTCGGAACTTAAATGTGTCTTTGTCCCTATGACTAAGCCTAATGCTGCTGTCAAAGGGAAGTACAGGAAAAGCTGTTAGAAGTCAAACCATGTCATCCAAAGTTCATCATATCAGTATTTTTCTTTTAAAGCAGAGTTTTCTGGTAAATTTATGAAATTCAGAAAGCTTGAGAATATAAAGTTTTTATTACAGAATGTAACTTGTGGGAGGAAAGCAGGAAAACATACAGATCCTGTCCCAGAGCAGATATTTTGATGATACAAACATCAGGTTTCAAATATCTGTGCTCCTTTGATCCCAAGGTGTGAATCCCAGCTCTGTTAACTGCTCACCCTTAGAAGATAAATAAAATAATGTCTGTGTGCAGAGTGTCTTATGGAAATGTACGTCCTATGAAAATGTAACTCACTAAAACTGAAGGGAAATTTGTTTTCGTGGAGACACGAGGACTGTAGAATTCAGCTGTATGTGCAGGTCTTTTGGAGGGGACCATATCAACCAACACCCTTACATTCTTCTGAGATTTATATTAGTTCTTAATTAACTCTATGCAAAACCAAATAACTCTATACAATTGTCCCACTAGGTATTTATGTGTATGTAACTACCACCCTTAGCCTCTGTAGAAATAGGTACGGGTTAAATGTGCTGGCCATGTATGACCTAAAATACTGTCATGAGAAAACTTGATTCTGGTATTTAACGGGTTTTTATGTTTCAGTCTTTGAATAGTGTTAATTGCTTCATCTTTTCTACTGTTGTCCCAGAGGTCTAAGGAGCTTCCAGAAGGGATTGTGTCACCAGTGGTGAATGAACTGATGCTTACATATATGCAAAATACACAGTTTAAAGGCTGGATCTCATGTTGGCTTTCATGATTTTACTTGTTTGATTTAATATTTTCTATATATCACAAAGGACTTTGGTCTACCTTGCAAATGGAAGGTATGGGGTCATAAGTCCAAAAGTACAAATGGCAATGGGGTATTGCCCCAAGCAGTGTGGTTGTGTGGGGGAACCTGGGAAGCAGCCATCCTAGGCTTTCTGAAAATTTCTTGGGGTTAAGATGCTATGAACTGCATCCATGCAAAGCCTAGTTTCTAAAACTGAAAGCTAATATTATAATGCAATCTTGTCATCTATGATTGTTGAGACAAAGCAAGCTGAGAACAATGTCTGTGATGGTACCTAACAAGCATCACCTCTCTAAACTTGTCTGAATCACTGAGTGAGTTAGAAAATCATCAAGATTTCAAAGCTTTGCAGAACATGTGGCTTACAAATGGTTAAAAAAAAAAAAGAAAAAAAAACACTTCTGCAGGAATACAAGGATGAAAAACCTGGGGGTGCACATGGGAGATTTCCTGGAAAAACTATTTCTGTACACCTGACCAACTCTGATCAGAAACACAGAGTTACCTAGAAGCAGCCCTTGAATTTCTCTGGAAAACAAGGATTTTGACTGTCCACACATCATGATTTACTATAATAAAATACAGACTTATTAGAGATGATACTAATTGTATTTATTTCAAAGCCAGGAACAATCTGCATAGAACGGAACTGAAGTACTTCAGTCACAGTGAAACTTTTTCTTAATGGAATAAATATTTGTTTCCAGTCTTCAGTGTTAGTCTACTAATCTCATTCCTTGATCTTCAGACTTCTAAAATTTGTTTTAGAAAACTGTCAGCATTACACTGATGTCACATTAGTACACTCTAACTCTTGTTAAAATGCAAATGATTTAGTAATGATTACCTAATTATTTTGAAGTGTCATCATCGCCATTTTGAAATATTACTAAGTGGATGGAAGAATAACTAATTTTCTTCACTTTTCACAAACCAAAACATAAAGAGGGAGGAAAATGTCAGGGCTTGAAGGAAACTCTCAAACAAGAATTCTTGTATTACCAGTTCAGTATTACACAACTATTCGGAGGAAGTAATTTGGATAGTTATCTAACTCTTGCGAAAGTGGCTGGATTATTTTGCTCTGTTTAACAGTATCCCTGGTTATATTAGGATTAAAAAAAAAAAAAAAAATCAATTCCCATGATGGAAAAGGACAAGATCTGATACCTGCACAAAACACAAGTTTTCTAAGAGCTGGTAAAGAGCAAGTACAAGTACGTCTGCTGCTTGTGAAGTGATCTGCATCAGCAGGGACAGCACATGCAAATTTGCCTTTCCCTCTTCAGTTACTGTCCAGGTTCAGTGCATTGCTTTTTCCTTAGCAGGTGTGCTCAGCACTGACCCAAAATCGTGTTCCAGGGGTTCCTGTTTCCTGCTACATTAGGAGGAGAGGGGGGATCAGGGCAGACTCTTGGCCATTTGTCTTCCTTCCCAAGTGCTGCGCTCCTGGTAAATGAAAGAAGGCAATCAACAGGGCAAAAAGGAAGGAGGATGAGCAGCCTGCTGGTACGCACTGCGTGGGAAGGTCTGCTTCTTCCTGAGGACTCACAGGTTGCTAGATCTTGCTAACTTGCCAGTTGTAGATCAGGGAAATGAGACGGGCAGAGTTTTCCATAGGAATGTGTGTAAGAGCTTTGGAATACATAAAGGCACTTTGTTGCTTTACAGTGTCTTATGTCCTTCCATCTCAATGCATTACACAGAGGTGGAAGGGAGATTGTTTCATGGGAGATGGTGGAAGAGGTGGTGGTTTCATTGGTGTTTTGGTTGAATGTTATCTCTGTGTACAGTGGAGGGATGTGCTGCTTAGCCCAGATTCACCTTGAAAAATGCCTGCCTTCCGTTGAGGCAGAACAAAGACCTTGATTTCAGTACCTGTCTATATATGCACCCAACTAGAAAAGCTGGTAGCGTCTCTTGGTATTTTGTTTATGCCATGAAAGAATAAAGTCCAAGGGTGTGACAGACTGCATGGACTTCATGTGTGCTTGGAGCTGCTTTGACGTGAATAAACTCAGACTGGTAGAACATATAGCTGTGTAGCAGTAGACACATTTTGCAATTCTTAAGAATCATGTATGTGTGCACCCTTCTCTTTACTTCGTTTGTACCAGCATTCCTCAGTGCTGTGAAGTTAGTTTCACAGGCCTTTCAGGGCAGAGAAACAGAATAATTAACATTAGAACATTTAAGTGTCAGCTGAGAGGCTTTCTGTGCCTCACAATACTGCAGTTTCACAATTTGACATCTTGTGATCTACCAGGACTAAAATAAAAATTTTACGTCTGGTAAAGCCTATATTGAATAATAAGGGAAGTGGATTTTTAGCTCTTCCTCGTTTATATAAAGTACTCATTTCAAACCTTCAAATGTTCTCAGATATTGGACTTCAAACTTGTCAGTGCTCTAAGAGTGCCCTAAACCTCAGACCAATACAGTTTGGGGGCAAATTCCTCATTTGTAGGAAGGAAGAAAACATATTTTTTTTTTAGCAGGTTATTATCTGGAAAAAAATGATGGTTGTCTGCAAGCAGCTGATAGGTTTGGAAGGTTAGAGGTAGTCCTGGCAAAGATGGATTAGTGGGCAGAGTGCAGGTGGGGTGGTCAGAGGTGCTGGAGAAATGCAATTTATCACTTGGTTTAGGAGTTTAGTACATGTATGTCACTGCTGCATATATGGTGTATGTAACTATTTTATATGAGGGATAATAGTGGTTATAGTCCTACGGTAAAGGGAAGTGGTATCTTTACTAGTAAGGTGATATGAATTAGTAGAGGAATTGTAATAATATTAACCAGAAATGCTTTCTGGAAACTCTTTGACTGAGCAGATCTCTCTGCTTTGTTAAAAACATGCGGTTTATTTGCTGTTTTGTATATTTGCAAAGCAGAATCTTGAGATTCAGGTTTCATTCTGGGCTTGGGTTGTATATTCTGAACAACTTCAATAACTTCATTAACCACACTTTCAATCAACTCCTTCCTTCTCTGTTCTAGTGCCCTGCAACTATATGTACTTCCATTTAGGTACTACAAGAGCCAGATGAATTTTGGGCTATCCTGTCTTCTAGAAACTTCAAGTTCTTATATTAGGTTATGTTGAGTATTACTTATTCTTTCTGTAATAAATATAATTTTAAATTTAGCTGCCTTTAGTGAAACTGTTAGCCACTGTAAGTAAGAGTAGCAATGTCTAGCTCATTGAATTTACTAGAAGTAAGGATTTTTTTTGCTCTCATTAGTTCAATTGATACCTTCACAGCTGAGGTACCTGTCGGGTATCAAGGAAGGTGCTAAGAGCAGCAGATGATCTTTCTGTTCCTTTCTAATAAAATAATAGTAATTGCTGAGAAGTCTTCTGTGAGCCTGGCTGTACTGTTTCTTTGTAGTTTTCCGTAGTACGTAGTCTGCTTTTGTAATTGTGAGGAAAAAATAGTAGATGACTGGCACCAGAAGAACTCTTAGTACTAAGAGCAGAAGTTATCAGAGAGGCCGTGTTAATGAGAGCAGATCTGCTTTTCAAAAGCATCAATAAATTATTCAAAATACTCAGCTGCTTCCTGTTCATTCCTACCTATAGCAAAACAGCACAGTATTCTGTTGCATTTCTCTACTAGTATAACTTCGATGACATCTGCACATATTCTCTGGTGGAAATTGGGATCTAATGTAGTTTGCGGACACATTAAACTCATATAGCAGTCAATAACATGTTTGGAAAAAAAAGTGTGTATCTTGGATATAATTGTGTATAAAGTACAGTTTCTGTTTTAATTTTCTAACTGAATTTATTTCTTACCTTGTATAAGATACAGGTTAGCTGTATTTTTCAGGCAGATGCCCACTTTCCAGCCTGCTGGAAGTCACCTTGTTTGGATCTCACAGGTTTTTTATGTTGCTCTTCAGACGAAGCCTGTTGTCAGACCACCTGTCACTCATCCTCAGAAAGGCTTTTTAAGCAGCATTTGACAGCAGCCGTGTCTTTGCAGGGCATGCTCTATATATTACATCTCACTACACTATGAAACTGCCTTATAGGGGGCAAATGTGTAGGTAGCTAAGAGCATGAATTGCAACTTTTTTGAGGGAATTAATACAGATGATCTGTTATTCCAATGGATCACAAGTTATGAAGAGTCTATTATTACACATTATGAGCAGTGTCATACAAATCACAGCAAAATCCGAGGAATTAGTTTTTAGGAAACAAAGCTGTCTAAGCATGTGTCTTCAACAGGATCTGTCATCTGAGACAATACCAAGTGTAATGCACACTTCAGTTCTCAAGTGTAAATCAGAAGCAGCTCTGTTCTGGTTTGTTATTTAAACCAGAACAAGCAGGGGAAGCCTCTGTCTTCTGACTCTTCTGGTAACAGTGTAAATGGCTCCCAGCACTGCACTACTGGGAACCGAATGTGATCACTGCTCCAGTTACATTTTGCTCAGACGTGGTCATGCCTGCCTCTGCTATGCAAAATAACTCTTCAGTTACTGTATTCCTCGTTCTTTAGTGAAGCTCTTCTTTTCATGAGAAACTTGACCACGAGTTCTGTCTTGACCACCAGTGAAACACTGAATTGACTCAACATAGTGAGGCTTGACTGTAGAATTATTTTGTAGATGAATCTACAACAGGCAATCTGTAGTGAGAATGGCAGCATGATTAACCAGAATGAGGCCTAAGTCAGAAGTAGCATGGACCACTGGGAAATTAAGGCACCAATTTTCACCATCACGATTGGCTGTGATAGGGCAGTATATCCTAGCAAGCGCAGAAACCTTAACCTCACCATCACAGCAAAAACTAGTTTTGTTGTTATCTGTTCCAATAGCTTTTAATCAAAAAAGTCTTTAAATAGAAAATAAATACTCACATGTCACTTCTCCTTGAACTGCGTTCTTCTGCAATTGGGAAATCCCTAATTCAGTGAATTAAAGGTTACAGAAGCTTTAACACAAAATTTATCTACCTTACCTTCTTGAACAAGCATTGTGGGAAAGGCTCAGAATGTCTCTTTGTTGCAGCTGCAACAGGTTAAGAAAAGTCTTAGTGAGTGAGTAACATGGTTTTAAATATGCTTAGGATAAAATCAGTATCTCAAAATCTGTTACGAAAGTGTATGTTATAGGCAGGACCCTTCATGCAAATACTATTTAGAAAAATTACTAGTGGATAGTAAGAACAACTTTCATAAGAAAGAAACTGTAGGATTAAACACTGTATCTTCGTGAAGGGCATATATTTCACATATGGTGGTAAGTATAGGTTGAAAATCCTTTTATTTAAAGGATAGTGTAGCTGTTTTCAAAGAACATGTGTCTGTTATTTTACTTAGTAAAGGATTACACGACCAAATAGTCATTAAGTGGGTTACTTTGCATATTTTTAAAGAAGTCTTGTCATGGTCTCAGTGGCACAGTTTGCTATGTTAGTGTTGAGTCACACTGGTAAATCCTTGGGCAGGGCTTAAATCATTTGCAGTAGACCTCCATAATCTGAAACTTGGGTGAACACAGATTTTCTTCAATCAGTTATGCAAAATATTTCTATTTTCACAGAGTATTTTTCTGATGTGCCAGTGTATGTGTGCATATATATATAAAGGCATATATATGTGTGTATATTTAGGTATAATCTGTAAGAGCAGACTCCTCTTCCACATCCTGCCAGTTCCAGAGTTGGCTCTGCAAGGAAAGTGCATGAGGCCAGGACTGGAGCAGCAGGTCTGAAACTATTTTGGTTCCCTTTGGTGAAGTTCTGTATCACATTTTGAAAAGTGGACAATTTTTGCAGTAGAAAGAGTTCTCTGGGGTTACTCTGTTTAAGCAGCATTGGAAAAACTTTAGAATGTGATTTATTTTTTTTTATTTGATTTTCAAGGGCATGTGCCAAAGTGTCCTGATATTTCTGAAAATCAGGCTTTCTGTAGACTTATATTAAGAAGGCTTCCCATGGATTACACTGGTATGTGCATGATAACATCAAAGGTACAAACATTTTTAAACATAGGTACCTACATGCAGATTCTAACCCATGTTCCTACATCTAGGTAGAAGAAGCTATATTTTCCAAGCTGTCAAGTGCCTGTAGTGGTCTGTAATTGCAATAGGATTCATGGGCATGTTTCACTCCTGAAATTCAAGTCACTTCCATTAAGAACCCAAATTACGTTCAGAGTATAATGTGTATTCATTGAGATTTCCAAATTTTGGCCTGACCCCAGGAAAGTAGTATTGTTAGCACACAATCCGAACATAATAGCTTTAAAAATAATAGATGCTGCAAGTCCTATATTAATAAAAAGGAAATCAGATCCTCCTTTTCAGTCTATCAGTTCTGGGAGATCGGAGCCAGAGCCACCATTTTGCAAATTTTGCAAGAAAACAAAACAGAGCCAGAGAAATATCCCACTATTGTTCTGCTATACTGGTTGATTTACATGTGGAACATGTATTCACATTTGCTTCCAGGAAAAGTCTGAAAATCTAGATGTGAAAGTTTGTCATGCTGTGAGCCAACTGTCCCATCTTGATGCTAAAAGAAGAGTGGAAAAGCCAAGAAAATGCTATAATTGATTCATCAATGCACCGAAGTGTGAACAGGCGTGATGAAGTGTAAAGAGGGATGTGACATCAGTGTGGCAGAGCTGTCACAGTGGAAAGGATTTCCTGTAAAAGTGATGGCACTTAAATGTTATCTAGGCCTCCTGTCTCAGCTCTCATATTCCCTGGGAACTTATGTCTTAGGGGAAGTGTCTGACCAACTTGTGAGCAGCCAAGCAGCATGTCATCTCAACAGGTAAACATACACAGGCTGTGTAGAACCCCTGAGTATGAGAGTTGTGGGGAGTAAGTAATTTCCGAGAGATCCAGACAGTAACCCAT
>Ga0181612_152562_pt1 | contig 19085 bp, 24 predicted proteins | sample HoacroProtozoa21_FD_119630 | JGI IMG/M metagenome (GOLD analysis project Ga0181612, IMG submission 119630) | Hoatzin crop microbial communities from Cojedes, Venezuel. Combined Assembly of Gp0051906, Gp0051904, Gp0051908 | reverse complement strand
CCCAAGCCTGTACTGGTGCATGAGGTTGTTCCTCCCCAGGTGCAGGACCCTGCACTTGCCCTTGTTGAACCTCATCAGGTTCCTCTCTGCCCAGCTTTCCAGCCTATCCAGGTCACGCTTGACAGGGTAGGCTGTCAAAGAGTCCTGAGTGCTTTCCCTTTTTTAGGGGATAAGAAAGGCTCCTAACCTTTCAAATGGATTTAATTTTTCTTACAATTTTTTAAAACAAAGCAGCACTTAGAGATCTGTGTGCTTCAAATCACAAATAGATTCAGGAAACACAATAAAGCCATGGTGGTCTCCCCAGTCGGTAAAGTGCTATTTAAACAGGACTAAGCAGTTGACTACAGTCCTTACTTTCCATCTGTCCCTTCTGTATCCCTTTGATCCTCCCCACTTGCCAGATGCCAAGGAAAATGGATGCACTATAAAGATCAACAGGTTGGAGTGTTTCAGATGCTTCTTTCCTGCTGGCTAAGAATGAATAGAAATGCAAAAGCAAGTACACAAGCCACAAGCAACAGGACTGCCTTAAAGATGTGTGAGACAGCTCTAATACCGCATCCACAGCAGCTATGTGTAAAAATGACCGTAACAATAAAACCCCGTGTCTAAAAGGTCTCCATCCCTCAGTGAGGCTTTTCAGAGCTGCCCATTAGAGGTCACTAGCACCCAGTCACAGCCGGAGCCTGGCCCCAGCAGACAAAATGCCAGGCACCAGACCTCCAGCCAAAATAACTTTACCCCCAGCCAAAGCAGAAAACCGAACAGAAAACACCCCCACCTCTTCACCCCATTGTATGTGAGAATGAAACCTCAGCGGTAAAAACGGAGCTTAGGAAAATAGGTGCACATGCCTTTGCCACAGGTTTGAAGTAGGGACCCTGGAAAGCCTACCAGCTGGAGCGGCAATCAAGTGTTCCCTTGCAGTGATCCAGCTCTCTCAGCAGCAAGCTTGTCTAAGAAATCACAACTTCTGCAAAGGCAAAGATTTAGGCAGGCAAGCTATGCCCTAGGTATTAAACCTGTCAGGTGATTCGGCGTTTCATTTCAGCTGCAGGAGAGAAGCCAGAGCATGGGAACTGGACACTGCCTCTGCTCCCCTAGGAGAGCCCATCCTTGCTATGCCCACCTGCCTGTCCTCCATCCCTCCCCTGCAGGAGGCAGAGATCCCACTGCAGCCTGCATGTGACACCAGGAGAGCGTAACTGTGCTGTGACACTACCACACAATGCAGCAGTGTCTGCCCAGCCTTGCTGAGGACCCACAGCAGCTCTCAACTAAAGCCCTGCCATTCCACAAGGGTAAGGACACAACACATCCCTGCTGGCCCAGAGCTGAGTCTAGGAGGAAACCTGACAACCTTGCTCAACCTGGGATCACAGGCATCTGATGTAAAGGACATCACAACATCATATGACTCTTTAGAAAGACAAGAAAAATGCCAGAACACCCCCATCTCCCAAGCTGTCACCTATTTGCTGTGGTCTGTGGGTGATAACCTGCCTACAAACACTGCAATTACATCAGATCCCAAAGCAGGTGGGTGATTCATCAGCCAGGTGCACCCCTCCCCTACACCACCACTTCCTTCTGTCCCGCAGTGAGGAGAATTTGCCCCACTCATTTCCCTGCCAAGCACACAGGGCCCTCACAGCTCCATCCACAGAGCTCCTGGCTGCTTCTTGGCCCTCAGGATGACATGCCTGTATTTGATGGCACTCTTGTGGACAGGACACAAGGGCTACGATGGAGCTGCACTGCTGTCTCAACATCTGAAGATGTAAAAGTCAGACTGTGACCTTTTCTGACCCCAGTGCCTGTTCCTCCCCAGGACGACCAAACCTGCGATGGCAATCCCTGCACATGGCCACCAACAGCTCCTGCCCTCGTAGTAGCTTCTGTCCTTAAGCACCTGACTAGCTCATTTGAGATTACGGTCACAGGCACAGCATATGTTTGCTGCATCCTCGTCTATATGCTCTTTACAAACCCCCGGCAGCATGTGGATGCAGCGCACGGAGGCGGCAGGGGGCCAGTGAGAGGGGAAGGATATTTGAGTGCTGACTGGGCTGTCCTCCTGATGAAGGACAATGACAAGCCAGGATTCATCGTCTGCAGCTGCTCCCTTTTAACTGCTTATGATGAATATTTACAGAAGGGGAGGGGGGAAATCATGAAATTATCTGGTTTTTTTTTTTCAGCATGTTTTCTTCCAGAGAAGAGGCCAATCTGACAGCCACCCAGACTGTCTCCAGCCCTCTGTTTATATCCAGCTGGCAGAGGCACTGCTATTTCACACGTACACACACACATCTCACCCACCTCAGTACTGACCTGTGGAAGGCTAAGGGAGAAGATCAGAGAAGTCAAAGGCTGATGAAGGCACTGTTCAACACTGTATTGATTTTTCTGACCTGGCACTGGCAGATCCAATCTGAAGCCCAAAGCTGTTAGAGAGGCAGCTCCCAAAGACCACAGACCAGCCTGGTTATTATGACTCCGTATGCTGCTGACCTGGGCTGGACCCACAGCACAACTAAGCCTCCCCCTCTAAGGATTGCTGCCATCTGACAATTCATTACTACCAGGCAATCTGCTGCATTAACCAGACTTCCCAGGGGTCATGCAATAAATCTGCCTTTACTTTGCACTTGACTTCACCCCAGGCATTGGCTGCAAGAGGAACCACAGCTTGGCAAGCCTCAGCTCGTAGATGAGATGTGGCACAGCTGAAGCAGGACTCTACCAGAAGAGATTCTCAGGAGAAAGAGCCATTTCTTTTCCCACCTCAGGAAGAGGAGACAAAAATGTGAAAAAGTTTGTTCTGCTCCTTCTCTTCTGAGCTGCACGTCCCGTTGTACAGCTCTTTATTCTTTCTTGCTTTTTCAGGTTTTGCACACAGAAGCATGTTCTTGATCTGCAGGCTACATTTGCCAACACTTTGAAACAGTCCTCAAGGGGAAATCTGGGCAGCCTGCTCTGCTGAGCCCCGTGGTTTGGAGAAGACACAGGAGAGTTTACTTTGTTAAGCAGTCCCATGTGGGCAGCGGGGAGCAGGCAGCAGGTTTGTTCTGCCCTCATCGCCTGCTGTGATATTTGGGGTTTGGAAGGAAGACAGACTTAGGTAGGTGAAGCAGCTGCTCTGTTATTTCAGTGCTCCCCAACTTCTGAGCTACAAAAGTCTTTGCCCCAAGGATATCTTCTCTGCCATGAGAGGGAGGCAACAACTCTCCAACAGGCTAAGAGAAATGCAGCTCCTTCAAGCTCCCACCCTCACCTTAAGACTGACGAGCAACTCCCCCTGCTCACCACGGGGCATCGCCCATCAGGTTTCTCCACCTTCTCCCCCAGCTGAGGAGTCTTCTGTGAGCACAGGCTTTTGATGCAGCCACTGATGGATGCTGATGGTTGTGGGTGGGAGGGTGGCTGAGGACAAAGAGGACCCCTTCTCAGAGGCTCAGTGTCTTGGAAGAGTTTTCTTCAGGGGGAAAGAGTGGTACAAGCACAGGATTGTCCCTGTCAGCCAGCTCGTTTGCCTTACCCCTGCCCAAGTGAGTGGGAGAGCACTGTTGGCTTGCGTTAAAGTGGTTGCACTATCGATAAGCTGCAAGCAGGCAAAGAGTTCACTTGGGGAAAACCACAAAGCGTGGCAGGGCAGGAGAGACTCTTTTAAAACACTTTTGTCTTTTGATAATCACACTAATAAAACCTCTGGTGGAAAATCCATACCTAATAAAAAGTTTAACAAGTCCAAGGAGATATTCAAGGCTACTGAGGCCAACTCGTAAGAGTCTGAGACTTACTCTCTGGCCCTCAAAATGTTAATTCATAAATTACCTGAGAGAAGAACATGACCCAAAGCTCCACAGAGTTAGAAAAGCATTGCTGCTAAGAGTATCAGGTGAAAATTTTTAAAGCTGGTGGTAGCAGCCACTGTTCTTTCAGGACAAGAGGGAGAAAACAGCAGTTCAGCTATTTTGGAATAGGCAATTGCAAAAAACCTGCCTGAATCAGTCTGCCAATCACCAAGACTGGTCAGCCTGAGTTTCCATGGAAAGCGTTTCCATCAGGAGCTTAAAGCAAATCGTAAGGGCAGTTTTGATGGAGAGGTGCAGAGAAAGGCAGGGGCAGCAGGACAGGAGAGGCAGGCAGGAAGCCAGAGGAGTACTTCCCACACAGCAGAGAGCAAGCTGAGGGAGGGCTCTGGAGTAGAGCACAGGCTAGGAGAGACACTTGGACTTTTGGGCAGCTGTGTTCAGGGAAACAGATCATATGTACGTTCCTTGTCAATAAAGCAAGCTTCTCCAAGGACAGACTTTCCTCCAGTGTCAATCACTCATCAAAACAACCCCTGTACCCCTGAGCTAGTTGCTCGGGTCTGGAGGTGGCACCATCTGCTGGAAGGGTTTTGGGGGATACTGCCTCACCTCCTGCAGCAAGCACCAAGAAACAAACCCCAGCAAAGGAGAAGGCTGGCGACATAACTCAGGGTACAGGAGAGATGGAACTGCCACTCGCGCTCAGCATCTCCAGCTCCAAGTACAGGGCACATAAGATCCCAAACACAGGACAACAAATACATAAGAGTAGACAGAAGGTGTCACTCTGGGCCCCACTATCCCAGGCCTCCCCACCTGCAAGCAGGGGATCGGTCCCCTCCTGCCCCACTAAAAACCAGTCTCAGTGCAGCAATCATATGGCCTGGTCATGCACACATACTCCTGGGAAAAAAATAACCTTGCTACCACTTCTTTAGCGCCCATCTCCAAGCTACTCTGAAAATACTATAGCCTGGGCAATAGTTCTTTTCAGTCCCAGCAATAGCAGGAGGCAGATGCAGTACCAGTGAAGGAGACTGCCAGCCCCGCCCCCACCCCCACCGCCCAGGCAGACACACAAACTTACCTTTCACTCCTTCCTCCACTAACTGTCGTATCGCCATAGCAACTGTAATCCTAGGTCATGCAGCTGGGGGGGGGAAAACCAGCACAAATGAAGATACACACTATCGTCAAACACAGCCTCAGTGGCAGAATCTTATTTTCATTAGAGACATAACAGTGGTTTTGCATAATTATACATATATTAATGTCCAATATGCCCATCTTCAGTTAAAATTCATTAATTCAGATCCAAATTAAAATCATTGCTCTTTGCAGGTTAATTTTTAATTTCTTTAAAAAAGGAGAAAGTATTTCTAAAAGCTCAAGTCATACTTGCACATCTTTTTCTTAATTCTGAGGTTAACAGCGAGAGGAAAATGCAAAGAGTAAGTCGGCTCTAAAGGAGAAAAGTGGCACAAAATGCAACAGGAAACTTTGCTACTTTTACAACATGAGGAGTGAGAGTAAGCAATAAAAAAAAAAAAAAGAGCAGATGCTGGAGCATACCTGGAATTGAGACCCAAAGGCAAGCATCTCATGGCCTTTCCCTCTGGTGCTTGCAGTGAAAGCAATACAGCAGCATCATACTGAGAAGCAACATCCCGCTGCAAGTGACTGAGCACAGATTTGGCTAGCACCAGAATTTACTACATAGCTTGAGGTCAGCGTTTACAAGAGGAGGTTTATTTACTCTGATGGCACAGATATGAGATAGCAGCATTAAGGGACAGCCCCAACTAAGAAAGCCCTATAAAGCAAAAAAACTCTTCTTCCTTGATCTTCCTCTTTTTATGTGCTCCTACTACCTTCAGGTTCCTTCGTTACTGACTAAATGAAAACGATCTGAGCCTGGCACCCTATTCCCCTCTTTATTACCGACTTTCCAGGTGGGCCTCATCTGAGTGATGGGATGGGGGAGCCCTTGGTGCTGATCAGACCCCACCTTCCCTGGTCCCACATGTGGGACAGTGCCTGGAGGGTGGGTACTGCCACTTCAGGCAACAGGGGCCTGGGTATGGAGGGGCTTTGAGACCTCACCGTGAGCTCTCGCATTGCGAGCATGCACATGGTTCTAAGGATGCTCGCAAAACCCTGACCTGGTGCATGCTGGGCTTGATATTAAAATAAATGAGGCATCGTTAGGATGTGCCTCTTCTTTGATTGCATCGATATCCTAGCCAGGGAACAAACGGAGAAGCTGCTACCTGGGTTTGTCTCTGCAGAAGCTTATTTAATTCCTCACTTATAGAAAAGGAAAGGAGGACTAGGAAAAAAAAGAGAGGATGGCTGGGCTTGAGGGAAGGGTTTGTGGCTGGAGAATGGGTGGAGGAAGGAGAAAGAGGGAGATGGCAAAACAAATGCAAAGACAGAAGAAGAGATGGAAAGAGGTCTGTTAAACAGCAGCGGAAATCCCTCATGGCTGTCAGTCTCCAGCTCCTCTCCTCCTTGTGCTGTCATTAGCGCACAGAGGGAGAAAGAGAGGCTTAGCCAGCGTGGGGAAGAAAGCTCCCTTCTCACCCACCCACGTTTCTGAAGGAGAGAAAGGGAATTCACTGCCCCTGTGTCCAAGCCTGCGCAGGCAGGATGGACACAGGCTTGGACATAGGGGCAGTGAATCCACTCTGGCCAGGATCTTGTGTATCCTCCCCTCTGCAGCAGGGAGCCCTGGCTGACACGGCCCTTTGGGATAGGCAGTGGGTCCAGATGTGGCCCCTTCACTCCACCCTGTGAGCCTCTCCTGCCCCTGCCCACATACCTGAGCCTAGGAAGTTCACCTGTTCATGATGAAAACAGAAACAACAGCTTGCTTCAGATGCTGCTGATCACAAACAGATTAAAAGATTTTTTTTTTAAACAATGAACGTACACATCTGGCTCACTTGTGCTCGTTATGTCTGTCCACCCTACTCCAGTGCTGGCCCAGACAGAAAAGATGCTTTTTAGAGAGGCCAGAGGGGCCTGGCAGTAGGTCCTGCTGGGCAGGAGCTGTAAGCTCAATGGAGGGAAGAACCCACCACCTCTCCAGCTGCTTCTTCCTCCACCTTGTCCTTCAGATTGGGCCCTGCCAGAGAAGCAGAAGGTTGAGAAGATGTGTATATGTATCTTGCAGCCCATGCTGGCCAAAGTCAGCTCTTCTGTAACTGTGCTGTGCAGCTGACCTGCGTACACAAAGCAACTCCGACCTGCCCAGACCACGTGTGCTGGGGAGGCACGGTGTGCTGCGGAGCTGTGCTGTAGGTGGGCTTGGGCTGCTTGCCCAGGATTGCCCACTGCCTACCAAGGCCACCTAGCCTCCTGCCTGAATAGAGAGCAGCGGCATCGCTAAAACCTCCAGAAAAACAGGGAAAGTGTTCACATGCCTCTGAGATAAAATTTACTGGTGGAACAGGACAGGCATTGAGATATGGTAGCTAATCTGGAGAAAATATTTAAAATCTTCTCTGAACTGGTAAAGGGAAGAAAACCAGCCACTCCTCTGATTTTTGTGCTGTCTGCAGTTGCCACCTCTGACTTCCACAAAAAGTGGCTGGGCCACAAAACAGGGAAACAAGACAAACAGGGACTGCAGATGGAGGAGCAGAGAGTCAAGGAGTAAGACAGATACGAGACATATCTCTGTGGCCATCCGTGGTAGAATTGTAGCAGGTGAAGTCGTCCCAGGCTACTTTCATTTCATGCCAGCCTGGGTGCAAGGAGCAATGAAACTACCCTGGCACAGACCCATGTGGTCCCATGTCCCACAGGCACTTGGGGAGCTCATGCTGAAGCCTTCTCATTCTACCGCCTCACAAATAAGTGCCCAGAGTACCTACGTTGAAGGAAGCTAGGGTTTCTCTCCACAGCCCACCGTGGTCCACAGCCCTATGGGCTGAGCACACCCGTGCCTGACCCCTGGCACTGCCTCCTCACACTGTGCCCATCACCCTGGATGCTGGTGTCCCCTGAGCTTGGTTCCTGGCCAGCTAACATCTCCTTCCCACTTCCCACTTCCCACATGCAGCATGGACAGAGGGTTTCCTTCTCAGGACATTTGCAGGGAATGCTCAGACCTGCTGAGAGTAGTTGCAAAAGGAACGTGTGTTTCCCCACACCTCTTCCTGGCTTCTAGTACCCGCAATGCGGGACGGGCTTTGAGGGGACACGGGGCCCTTCCTGTGGGTGGGAGAGAGATGGGGAGGTCCCTGAAGGGGGCATGCATCAGTCCCCTCGACACAGGATACAGCAGAAGTGATGCTGAAAGCTGGGGGTGGGAGTGGGGAAACTGGATCAGCATAAACACTCATCTCAGGCAAGGAGTATTGACACAGTGCTGACTCCTGATCCTGAAAGGCACTTAAAAATCATGAGTCCCCATGCTGGGGGATCCGGATGGCTCAAGGTGTGTAAGGAGACCTGCACAAGCAGCCCCACGTCAGATGAAAGTGGCTTGTGACTGACCCACTTCCCTGTGTTCCCCATGGAACCAAATCTGTGAGCTCAGGAGAGAAAGGGCTGAAAAGAGGAAAGGGGTGTGTAGGAGGGAATTGGGATAAATTCAAGGAGGAGCTGAAATGATGACCTAGGAAGCTTGTCTCTCCCCAAGAAATGGTTACCCGCCCTGTCCCTCCCACTGGCTCCTGCAGTTTTGGTATGGGCTTGGTCTCGCTCTTGGTGTTCCTGTCCTGCAGATGCCTCTGCACACAGAAACCCCTTGGCATGGGGCTCTGGACCTCCTCCCCACTCCATCTCTCAAGGTTTTAGCTCATGCCGTTTGCTGTGGCTCCCACGATGCTGTGGCAGCAGCAGCGAGAGTCACGGCTCTGCTTGGAAACCGGTCAGGGTGGTCCCCTCCTTGCAAACTTGGGCATTGAGCTGCACCCAGGGAAAGCAAAGCAGCAAGGATTGAAGTGACACAGCCCCTGTTCCCCTTCGGAGGGACATTTAAGCCTGCTGGAGAGGCAGAGGGGATCTGCGAGCTTATCCAGCAGCACAAGCTTTATGATTTAGGCAAACAATGTCAGTGCTTAAGTACTTACACGTGAATATCTTTCCTAGCACTCTGGCAAATGGACTCTCCTGCCCACCTGTGCAGAGCAACCTCAGCTGCGGTCTTGTAGCAGGGATCTGTGTAATTGCCTCCCTCTGCCCAGGAGAAGGCACACCTGGAAACCCTGCGTGTGCAGCGTGGCCCCCTCCCTCTGCCCTGCCTCCCCCTCTGAGGGGACAGGCCAGGGATGCTCAGCAATGTGCTGCGGACCTCTGCAGCGCACAGCACCTTGGAGGGTTGTACCACGGTGCAAGAACATGAGGCAGGCGATTTGTTTCAATGTTTTGCTGAAGATGTACAGCAATTTCTGACCAGACACAGAAGTGGAAGATGCGGCAAGCCTGCAGTCCCTGGTCCAGCGCTGGGCTGGAGCCAATGCACACGCGTACTGGGGTAGGGGCTCTCCTACTCCTCTTGGGCCCAGATTTGCTCTCACATGTTCCCACAGCAACAGCAAGGCAATCACATTTCTCCTTCTCTCCTGTGCACACCGATTAAAATCACACTCATCGCAAATGCCTCAGCTCGAGCACCCAGCCCTTTAATTGCTGCAATGAAGGATACGAATGTAGGCGATTCCGAGGCCAGCAAAGCAGAAAATTAGCATTTAGCAAGAAAATGATACCACTGCATCATCACCAGCAGAAAGCAAACAACACAACCAGCCAGGCTTCCTCTTTCCCTCCCTACCTGCGTGCTCAGACCTGTTGGATGCTGCAACAGCCCCCCAGCTTCCTGCACCCCAGGGTCCTGCCCCTCCCAGGCTGCCACCAGGGGACCGTGGGCGGGCAGGGGGCTGCGAGTCGGCATCTGCGTTCCGCCTCTGGACTTTTGATGGAGCAGATTTATACACTCGCTTCCGAGATAATCCTCCGTCAAATGTCAAAAGTGCCACATTAGCCGCTGCATTGATTCCTGCAGTATTTACAGAGCAGAAAAATGCAGCAGCAGCAGCGAGCGTGAGGCTGGAAGGAAGAAACCCACACCCTCGGGGTGTCCCTCAGGGTGAATCATCCACCTCTCAAGCCAGGAGTCAGATCTTCACCTCCTCCAGACCCTTAACTAGCTTTCTCCATCGTTAGTGCAAATTCCCCGCAGGTCTTTTCACCTCTTTGTTACTTAGGCTGTATTTTTGCCTGGTTGGACACAAATAAACATTCAAATGCTGTGTCCATCCAAGCACAAAAGGAAAGGCTGTTTACCAGCCAGGCTGGGATGGAGCCAGCACCCCCTACCCCAGGGCTTAACCTGGCAGTGGGTCCCACCAGATCAGGGCATCGGAGTTAGTTGGGATGGAGGCGATGGCTCTGCCTCTGTAGTGGTCACCAAGCAGGAGTACGGATGAGGCCAGGAGGGATAACTCTGGAGCAGGATCCAGAGTCCCAGGCTTGAGTCGGGTTGCAGAACTATCAGCCACATAGGCATCCTTACTTTGTTGTGAGATTTTGGGCTGTTCAGCCGTGCCCACATCAGAGGTGCCCAGGACTGAAAGCAAAATCTGAAGTTACAGGTCAGACTTCAAACAGGCTGCAGGATATCAGGGCTCAGGGCGGGGGCTCCTGGTTCCCTCTGGCTTCCAACCCTATTTCCCGTTCATGTGCAAATCCACGTTTGGGCAGTGTTCAGGTAGATGATAACCAACCTTCTGAATCTGTGAGCAGCGCAAGGGTGCCCGCCTTGCTTGCCCACCCCAGCCAGGGCTCTGCACACTGGTGGTTTCTACTGCAGAGAGAGCTGCCGTTTCCCTGGCCTCCCTTGTGTGGGTGCTTGCATGTCCTTGCCCAAAAGGAAGAATATTTCAACATATTTTGACACGGACCTGTGCCCTGTTTGGGTTCCTGAGGGAATCATTGATGCTGAAGTGTCACATCTCAAGTCCTGAACTGCACACGGGCTAGGGATCTACACGACGCAAGGAGGGTCCTGGTGGTCTCCCCTCAGTAAAAGTACGTGTGCACATGCAAACACACACGTGGTGGCTCCAGCAGGCCCAGATCCCTGCGTGCCTGACTGCATGGTCTGCCGCAGCTCCCCGTGAGCCCTGCCACTCCTATTTCCCCTCCCCACGGACATCGGGCCCCGTGCAGCAGCCGTGGACAGGCCGTGATGATGAGTGTGGGTTGCAGCTGAGCCGTGCCTGGCTCCTCAGACTGCGACACTTCGAGGTTACCCCTTGCTCCAGGTGGATGGTGCATGGCTGGAGGGGGACTCTGCCCTGGGGCGAGAAGAGACCTTGGCAACTCGTTTTGGGCAGCGATGGAGGTGCTGACTGGGCATTGCCTGTGTCAGTGGTGTGGGGACTACAGGGCAACCAGTGTCCTGTGTCAGCAGCTTGGGCTGTTTATTGCTTTAATACACACTTGAAAAAAGGACCAGTGGGAGATCTGGTTATAAACCACAGCCATTCTGAAACAGATACCTGCCTACACCCACATACATGCACATGGACACAAAGCAGCAGTGACTATGGAAGCATAAGAATAAATATTGAGCAGACACAGAGAGATTTTCAGAATAGTCTCTCTGGCTTTTTTATTCAATGCAATGTTATTTGTTTCTCTTTTTTTTCCTCTTCCTGATTAATTTCCCGTGCCTGGTCTTACCATAACAGCAGAAACTAATCAGTGGCCAATGATGATTAACAGTCTCTCACGTGTTATTAATTTTACATTCAATGGAAGGTCATTTTTATGAGTGTAGCAAGAAATATAAATGTACGGGGAGGGGGCGGTTGTGTGTATGTAGCTGGAATATACACATAAAAGCAGATCTTTTATCCACACCACTCCATTTACATTGCACTTGACTCTTTCTTAGAAATGTCTGTTATTATGTGTGTAGTATTTTTGTGTGTGTATCACATCTTGAAACAAACCTCGCCTATGGCTCAGATAAGGAGGTGAGAGAAGAAGTGCATAAATGGGAACATAAATTAACTGTGTTTGTGAAGTTGTAATTGAAAGGAGAAATGGGATCATCTGTTTTCATTGTCATCACCCCAGCGATTGTTAGATGCAGCTAAAGGTGGTGGTGGTAGCTTTAGAGGAAAGTCCACCTGGTACTTCATATCCAAAGCTGTGATAGCTCGAAAGCAAGACTTATACCAAGGACTTGCAGGGTAATAAAAATGCCTGCCTGTGTGTGGACCATGTACCTTGGCTTCTTGCAAGACGCTTCTCCTCCTTGTGTGTGGGCGGGTAGCTCTCTCCTGAGAAGGCACTTTGCAATTTAATAGCAAAAGCTTGGATTAAAGATGTTTCACTGAAAAATAGTTTCTCTTCAGAGTGCCATCCACACAGCCCCTGGTATCACTGCAGGTTTGTTCTGAAGCAGCATCTCAGCCCATATGGGTGCTTCTGACTGAAGCAGGGGTGGCTGCCCCGCCTGCTTGTGCTGGGTGGTTGCCAGCCCCCTTTTTGGAGATGCTCTGTCAGGCTCTGTGAAGGAGCAGTGCTATTCCCTTAGCAGCAGTCATAAAAAAGATAAGAAGAGAAAGAAAGTTGTGGCAGCAGGACAATGACAGACAGCAAATCCTACTACACTGTGGTCAGCACAAGTAAGTAACTTACAGCGCAAAAATTTCATCCAGGATGAAGAAGCTGGAGGAAAGGAAAGGGAAGAGCTGCAGGAGGAGCTGCTGTTGTTTTGCACAGTGCACTGTGTACACTGACCCTGCCCCAGCAACCAGCAACAAAAGAAAAACCCCAAGCCACAGCATCTTCAAAAGTTTTCAGAAATGATACAGATAACTAAAACAGTGTTAGTCAGAGGAGTTAAAGTGCTCTGGTCTCCAGGAAAGTGTCCTTGGAAAAACAGTGCCTCTCCTACTCTATCATTCTGCTCTGTGGACCATGAGACAGAGCGAGCTGTACCTTCTGACTTCAGTGACTACAGAAAAAAAAGCTAAGCAAAAAGATTTCTATTTCTCTGTGCCCACAATGCTGCACAGCAAAGGGGGAGCATGAGCTGGAGCCTGCTGTGGCTTGCATGGCAACAGCCCAACTGCTAATGGGAGCCACTTCATGAAGTGCCGAGTCCTCTCTGCTCCTACTAATGTCACGAGCATGAAAGATGTTCAGCAGATCTGCTGACATGCAAAGCGATGCTGAGGATGCACCCAGCCATAAGGCCCATCTGTGCAATCCCATCGCTGGCATAAGGAAAGGGCAGAGCCCTTAACTACTGCAACTGCTGTTGGAGGAAAAACAGAGGCGCGCTGCAAACCGGAGGCTGGGATGCCGGTTTTGGTGGGGGTGAGAGCTCTGTACTTGTAAATTGAGCACATCTGCTCTGGAAGTGGCCCGGAGGCATCAATATTGAATATGACATTGCCAGCTCCTGCTCAAAGTGTGACAGGATCTGCGTAGAAATAAACAGAGGGCTTGGGAATAAGCAGAGAAAGGAAAAAGGGATAGAGAAGAAACATATATGTCTAAATGAGATGGAAGAAATGAGTGATAATTCAAAGATACTGAGATGCTGAGCTCCTGCTGGAAGCCAGTCCCTAGCAAGGAACAAAAATAACATGGAAAAAACTGAGAAACAAGGCAGATCTTATAAAATGAAGTATTCATGAAGACCAGGGAAGTGAATATTTGGAAAGTCAGATCACATGCAGATAAACTGAACTGGGTGGCATACACCCAGGGGCCTGACTTTGCAAAGTACCAAGCACTTCCTACAAGGCACGCTGTGTGTTTTGTATCGCAACTAGTCAGAAAATCAACAGGGTTTAATTTTTCTCTTCTCTCTGAAATTCTTGTGATGAGAACGAGCAAACCAAAGCCACTTACCTCCACATCTTCCATAACAAATTTTGAGTTGTTGAGCACGTTGGCTAAAATAAAATCTCTGCACCTGAGCCACTGCTTAGACATATTTCGCTCTCCTTGCATGGTGGGTGCGCAGGGCACATCTCCTGCAGCGCCTTGTGGGCACCTCACTGCCTAGGGACCCATCTTCAGTGCCCCGTTGGGTGGATGAGTGGCCTGGTGTCTCCAGGAGACAGTCACCAGGGGCCAGCCAGGACACACCACCTCTGTGATGGCCTGTGGGAGCATTTTGGACATGGTGTGAATCATTTCGTTCTCAGCAAAATGTAGAAAATTCCTTGAAGACATCTAAGTTTTCTGCTTCAAGTTTCTTTTGTCTGAAAAACTATCTTCCTGCTCAATGACACTTTCAACTTTTTCCCAAAGGCCTGCCCAACTCATATTAATTTCACAGAGAGCTGGTGGTGTGCAGTCCTTCACAGGACCTGGCCTCACAAAACCCTTACAAAACAAACAAAAAAACCCACCAAATTCACCACACTGCCAACTTCCCATGAAAGAGAACAGTGGTCACGCTGGCAATTGCTTCCCATACATCTGTTTTCATAAGGGAAATTTTGGTAGTAGTATGGAAGACAGATGAAGACGGAGAAGCCATGAGAAGAAGTATACCCAGCGGTAGCCTTCGTTCATTTGGCAGTGTTGAAACAGGGGCTCTGGGCACAGAAGAAATACTAAATTTGGGTGTGTTTTCCATGAGTAAGTTGGAGCGGTTGACGATTTCATGTGCAAGAGAAGGTGGGAAGCACTAGGGATGGGCTCTGCTTTGCAGCTGCAATAAACCACACTGACATGACCAGGGGCCATGGTGAGAGGGAAAAACATACAGGGAGGGCTTTGAAAAAGAGACTCAGAAAAATGTTGAAAAAACGTGGAGGAACCAGCTAGCACGCCAAGACAAAAAGAGCTAAATACGCCTAGTTTGGTGGAGCAGCAGCCGGAGCAGGACACAGTAGTGGTGAGCAAGCACGTGGAAGAGCTCAGCATTGAGCAGGGAGAGGGACTGCTTTCGGTGGCAGATGTGGGGGAGAGTTGGGCACGAGGGTAACGTGGCAGTGGGACAAAACAGAGTGATCTCGGGCTGACGATGGTAAAAAGCCTCCTGGCAGGAGCTGCCTTTGATACAGTCCCTTGTGGGAAGTGGGGAGTACAGGAGGCTGAAAAGGCGCCTGGGCAAATCCCGGGCTGCCCTCAGGTGTTGTCTGGGAGGTGGGTGGGTGATGACAGAAGTTTTTCCTGGTGCCAACAGCCAGGCATAGCTGGGAAAGGCAGCTCTTGCCAGGAGAAACCACACAACCTGCACCACCGCAGAAATCCCCAGCAAAAACGCAAGGTGTTTGCTGGGTCTTCGTATTCTGTTTCCTCTTCAGGAAGGATGGATGTTTCCTCATTCTTCTTCAAACAGTTAGTAAATAATTAAAAGGGAGAGACAAAATATTCTCTAAAGATAACCTAGTCTTCTGTTTCCATGGCAACCTCCTTCCTAAGCCAGAGGCCTTTTGCTCGAGTCATACAGTGGAGGGTGAAAGCCCTTTTGCGGGGAGGCAGGAGTGGTGACATGACCCCGCTGGGAGGCAAAGGGGAGACATCCTGCAGAGCAAAAGGATTGTCATGAACCCCAAACCACGAGAAAAACAAAGTAGTTTTTCCTTGCAAGTCATTTCCAGGGACAACCAAGAATAATTGAGAGAGCATCCATCCTAGGGGCTGTAAGTCACCCTGTGAGGCCACTACCATTTTTCCCCGCCACCTTTTCACCCTTATCCCCTCCCAGCTATCCCAGTGCAGGCCGTACTTTTGTCATGACCAAATATGGGGTAGGTTCTCGCACTGCACCGATCTCTGACCTTTCTCCCATTCCTTAGCTGAAACGTTTCACAGCCCACATGACCGTCAGGACAGCTTGTAATACCACCTCCAAGTCCTCTTATGGCCACCTTCCAAGAAACGCTCTGTGCATTGAGGTGTCTGGGGTTTGGATGGGTTTTAACTGTTTTGGGTTTTTTGGTAAGCCCTACCTCTGGATTCAAAGCAGCTGTGGGTTTGAGTCCAAGCCTTGTGCAGCCCAAGTTCATTGTTTAGCCATCTGGGGACAGACCACTGTCCTTCCCTGAGGACATAAAACCATGTGTCTTGCCTCTCTGCCCACAGGAGAGCAGGATGGGGCAACTCACCCAAAGAACCACCAGTGCAAAAAGAGCATTTAAAGACCCTTATTATTGCTTTAATGAATCTGGATCAGCATCCTTTCTGCAAAGACAAGGACCCAGGCTCTCCTGTCCTCTCCCCACAGGCCTGACATCCCTGCAGTCAGCATGCACACTTGCAACACAGCAAGTACTCCTTCCAGCAAATAAATCAAGTCCACACAGTAATTACACTTTTCCTGGCTGTTGGTCCCATTTGATGCATCCACTGTTTACAGCCCCAGTTCATCAGATGCAGCAGCTGCTTAAAAATCAGACAGGTCACAATAAAACCAGAACATCTGTTTTGTACTGCCCGCTTCACAACGCTTCATACGCCAGCCTGGAGAGCTCTGCGAGGGCTGCAGGGGACCTCTTGACCTGATGGAAAAAATGGGACAGGAATCCCCAAAGGAGCCCTGCTCTTTCTCTGAGCAGTGCCCCAGCCTCCAAACCTCCCCATCTCTGTTGGGCTGCTATCCTCTCCCCGCTGCCATTTTCACTCTGTGTTCTCTGACACACCTTGGTGGAGCTTCCCTGGGGTGGTAGGTGACATCCAAAGTTCTTTGTTCCCACCAGGTGGCTGGCTTTCCTACCCACCTGCAAACCTGGGAAGGGTATGAAGCCTTGGAGTTGCTGCAGGAGAAGATCCAGGCTGGCCCTGGCCAGGAAGGACACACATGCAGTCATGCCGCTGGAAAGGCAAGGAGGGATGCAGCCTCCGGAGGCCTTGCTGCAACCAAGCCAGGAGAGAATCATGTCTGCCCGATCGAATCCTGGATCCTGAGGGAGGTCATGGCTCGAGGAGTCGGTCTGTCCTCACCCTCCATCCCTCCCCACTCACACTCCCGCAAGGCAGAGACAAGGAGAGCTGCGGTTCTCCTTCTCCCACTCTCCCGTCTCTCCAGCTGTTGAGCCAGTTAGCCTGGATGCAACACACATAAACATCCTTACATTTGCATGCACACACACACGCGTGCCAATATTCCCGGCTCTCTGTGTCCGCGGCTGGCACTGAGCAGGACTCTGGTCCCAGCTACACTGATGCAAATCAGGAAAAGGCCAGAGGATGAAGGCGGTGCTGGAGAGGAGGCAGAGCCGCCACCGAGCTGAGGATGTTCTCGTAGGGTCTTCCCGCTGGGACCTGGAACAGGGTTAGCCCTCAGCCAGGGGACTGATTATGCTTTGTGTTGCTGAAGCCCCCTTTACTTTTATTTGTCTTTTTTAAAATTCTAAGTTTTGTCTTCTTTTAATATATATAGCTATAGATACAAAAATAAGAGATAGGTTTCTCTAGAGATGATTTTTGCACCTTTGGGCTTCTAAAACACAATATCACAATTACTGCAAACAAAAGTGGGAAAGGTTCAATTTCCTCTCCCCTTTTTACCTCCCCCCTCCCCTTCCACCCTGCCTCTCCCACTCCAAATTTCCCCGCGTATCTTGTGATTTTTTTTTTCCCTTAGCAGTTTTCTTTCTTTGGAAAATGAAAAAGACAAAGCCAACAAAACAACAACAAAAATATGCCATGTAGCCTCCATCCCCTCCTCCCATGAGCATGCCCGCTGTGTTCACACATTCCTTTCAAAGCAAGGCTTTTCACCTCAAAACGTTTCCCGTGCTCCATGGCTGTTTGCTTTTCCCTGCTGCTGGGGCCAGATTTTCACCTACTGTAAATCAGCATGAATCCCCCTCAAGCCAGAGCTCTGCTGCTTTACACCAACAGAAGCGCACAATCGCATTTGGCCAATTTACGCTCAACCTGAAGATCTGGCCCACAATTTTTAATGTTTGAAATGGAAGCATGGACAATAAGGAAGTTCCCAGAAACAGGCAAGGCAAACCCCAGACACTCTTCCCTTGCCGCTCACACTGCTTCCCTTCGCCCCCACCCTCTTTGTTTGGTGTAGCACCTCCTTCTGTCCCCGTTTGCTTGTTCCTCCTTAGCGCTTTCTGAAATTCATAATCTTTCGGTAAAAAAAATAAATAAATCGATCTCTCTATATATGTATATGTATATAACTAAACAGCTGCCACGTGGCAGTCACCTGGCTGGAGGGTCCCATCCCTCCCAGCCCCATGGCCTTTTCTTGTCACTATAGTCTCTGCGGTGATGGTCCAGGTCTTGCCCCCGGGCAGGACTGTTCCCGTATTGCTTGCACTCTCCCATGCCTCTGAGGTACGGTACCAGAGTATTTATTCTATATATATAGATTTATGTATATATATATATTTATAAATTTTTGTTTGCCTGGTTCTTTTTCTTGCAAATCCTTTGGAATTGCTGCTGGGGAGAAGCTAGCGAAACGTGCTCCCCGTGCCGGCGGCCAAATGCTTCCTCCCTGCGCCCCAGGGACCCTCATCTGTTCCTCTTGCTGACTCCATCACCCAGCTCCAGCTCGGACGGGAGCGGGGAGCTGCGGTCCCCCATCCCCAGTCTGCCAGGGCCGTCCGGTTGCTCTCCTTCCCCGGGCGAGGGGGTGTCCTTGCAGAAGTCCGTCACCCAGGAGGGCATCGAGAGGAAGCCCCGGGGGTCAACGGTGTAGAAGGGCTTGGCGTGGTGGGCTGTGGGGCGCCGGGGAGAGGGGCTGGTGTGGAGACTGCTGGTGCTGCTGCACTTCTTCACCAGCGTCAGCCCCGGCGGCGGGGGCGAGAAGAGGGAGGTCAACGAGAGGCTGCTGAGGGTCTCCGAGGGCTCGCTGTTGTTGCCTCCCCCCCGCAGGCTGCTGCCCGCCCCCTCCTCATCCGAGGGGTCCATGGAGTCATGGTGGGTGCAGCCAGGGCTGGTGCTCCCGCCGCTGCTGTGGCTGCGCTGGTGACGACAGATGCTTCGTAGGCTGAAGAGCCCCCGGCCTCGCAGGCTCCGGCGGCGGGAGGCAGGGGAGAGGGGGGCTGCCAGGGGTCTTTGGCTGCCGGCAGCTGGCACTGGGCACAGAGCCACCGGGAGGTCCAGGGTGCACTGGGGAGAGTCACTGAGGTTGAGGCTGTCCTCCAGCGTGGTCTGCAGGCTGCCCGCTGAGCTGCTGCTCCGGCTGTCCAGCGAGGTATCGCTCTCAGGGGCCTGGGGAGCAGGAGTGTGAAAACACAGCTCTCAGGAAAGAGATGGGCAGGAGGCAAGAGGCGTTGCCTCCTTTTTTTTTTTTTTTTTTTTTTT
>Ga0181612_107950_pt1 | contig 19085 bp, 10 predicted proteins | sample HoacroProtozoa21_FD_119630 | JGI IMG/M metagenome (GOLD analysis project Ga0181612, IMG submission 119630) | Hoatzin crop microbial communities from Cojedes, Venezuel. Combined Assembly of Gp0051906, Gp0051904, Gp0051908 | reverse complement strand
GAAATATTTCAATAAAAGTTAAATTAAAAAAGGATTTAAGACAGAGCTATTAAGAATTGGAATTTTCACTGTCTCAGCATGAGGATTTAGATGTTTTCTTGGCTCTCTTCTCACTTTTGTTGGTTATAGAAACTTTAAACACCCACCCAGTAAGACATGTTACATTATTAACCACCTGAGTATGGAAAATGCAGTTTCACTCAAATAATGCATGCCAGGCAGCTGTCCAAACCAGCAAAACAGCCACCTCATCAGTTACTTACAAAGGGATTAGGAATTTGACAGAAAGGCTATGGTCCAGTGAATAAAGGGGAAACAAGAAATAATCAAATCTAAACTCTCTTTCTGTATCTGTCTCTGACTCACTCTGAGATTTCAGACAAGTCCCTTAACCTCTCTACCCTTCAGTTTCTGCATCTGTAAAACAGAAATAACACGTTCTTTGTAAAGTACGTGGAAACACATCAGTAAAAAACACGTTGTCACAATCTCCATAGCAGTTACTGATAGAATACGACGTTACTTTCAGTCTCTTTCTCACCACGTTCTTTATAGTAGAAGTGTAAAGCAGATAATATGTAGTGTACACAACCGCATAAATAAAACATCTTATCCTATTGACCTCTAGGATACTTAGCTTCCAGTGCTCTGCAGCTTGCAGGTGTAAAACTATGTACTAAGTTGGGCAGAAACAGCTTTTAGATTAAAGTGGATTAAAATAATATGCCATAGAAATAAAGACTTTTCTGAGATTTTTTAAAAATAGAAATTAGACACTAAGGCTCTGAAGGAATCCAAACCGCTTGGCAATGAAGACATTCCATTTTGGGTAAGAAAGTTCCAACCCCACCACTGCACCCCTATCCCTTGTGGGTTTTTTTTTTTCAGTTTGAGAAGGAATTTGAATTTGGATCACACACATTCCAGATCAGTGCTTGGGTCTTGAAGCAGCTGATAATTTACAGGATGGTTAGTCATTGGTTCAAGCAGAAATTCCAACCAGAGTATGATGGTTTTATCAAACATGGTAGGCACTTGTGAATAAATATAATTCTTAATTAAGCAGTCCTTTGTGACAGTACATGTCTAACTTTCCTTTGAAAAACCCTTGCCTGTGTCTAACCAGTCAATATGGTTAATCCTCACAGCATCAAAGGAGTAACGTATTCACTGACAACTGGGTGTTTGTATGAATGTTTTCCTACATGCACCTACTAGTAAAGACAAGAAATAATCTGTTTTGCAACACCAGTACTACAGCTTCACCTTCTTTGATGCCACAGCCTCATACAGTGTATTGTCTCCTAATATGGCCCTGTTTTCCTTGATTTGCCTTCAGTTAGAAGAGGGAAAAATATTTGTAAGTTTGTATCAAGTTTTTTTTGGCTAATATTTTCTGGAAAGGGTCAACATCATTTATTAAATAATTTCAGCATGAAACAGTCTTTCACATTGAATCAGTTCCACTTGTAAATATATTTCATTTTTTAAAACTGTCAACTATTAATCCAAATAAAATATTATCTTGTATCACAAGGAACTAACACAAAATAAAGTGTAAAAAGTAAGTCTATTTCACCAGCAGAACTGAAAACTTTTTGGACTCATGAAAAGTCAGATTCTTTTTTTTATTCTTTCAGAGACCCCAAAAGTCATTTATTCATACGGCCTTATGTCACACGTATTCATTATTACCCTTAGAAATTTTTACCTCTTTCTTTCCCAGATTTTGAGGTTTCTCTTCCATTTTCTTTTACCTTAGATATGACTTCTCTCATGTACATTTATAAATGTAACAATCATCCTCCTGCAGACTGTTCAAAGATCTACCTTAATTCTGTAGACATATCTTATGCAATTCTAAATATAATCTTGTCTATCATCTGGTCTAATAGCTGGTTTCATATCAAGCTTGACACAGCTATAAAAGATCTGTCAATACTTCTCTGCAAAGCTTCATCACTACATTATCTCTCAACAGCCATGGGTACTGTTATCGTACTCTAGCTTACGTTGGATATAAAGAAAGCATTATCTTCAAAGTGCATCATCTTCAGAGTGAACCTCTTTAGTGCAGACATTGACATCATTGCTACATGTTGCAGCTTCTCTCTGCATAACATATTTAATTGTGGAGATGCAACCATTCCATCTCCAAGCTCCCACCAAAGTTCAAATGCTGCAGGCTTTTCCTGTAGCTTTTATCCTATACCTAGTTAGTAATCATGCTTGGTACTCACTTCTCGCGATTCTCACATCTCTCTGAATCACTTTCTCAGCTCTGCCATCCACTGCATTACACATCAGGTATTTACTTTCTCTCTACAGGCTCTTCACAAACTAGTTCAATCCTCACAATTATCTCTTATTCAGTTTCAAGAAGTTAACTCCAATCAGCCTACTGGATAGCTTCCACTTTGAAACATACTTTTCTTTCCTATTATACTTTTCCCTCTTAGGAAGAATTTACTGAATCATCCAAGAAACTCCTTCATTATTCTCCTCCAGATTGCTCCTCAAGTCTTTCCTTTGTTGTGTCACTAGGCTGTTGATGCACTAAAACCGCAATATATCATGCTGAATAAGACTCATGTGTGGTGATTAATTTTAGCTTTACTTGTCATTCCGCTAAGATAATAAAATGACAAAGATAAGCTAGGTATACGTTCACAATAAATAAATCAACAAATCCACACCCATCTGTATATACTTCTGTATAACTCTCATGGCAGAACATACAGGAGGTTAACAGGAGGCAGAAATAGTGTTTTGCATTCAAATACAATATTACATTCTAAATTTGAGAGAGGACTATTGACAACCACAAGTGCACACTTGGTTAGCTGCTTTTCCCAGCCTTTTAAAGCAACACCAGAAGTCACCAGGCTATCATTGTTTAATCACTAGCATTCTCTGGGAGACTCCCAGAATGAAAGTGATGTCACAATTGGTTTAGCTTTCTTTAACACTGTGCGTGTTCTTGCCATAAAAGAGAAGTCTTTGAGAAGAAAGTGTTAGAGCATGCAGCAAATTCTAAAACTGTCCAACAAAGGTGAGTTTATTTTCTGTGTGCTGCTTCTACAACAGAGACTGGTAAGAGTGGCCAAAAGAGGCAGCATGATTCCACTCCAGCACACGGATGTGACTAAGGTGAAATGTCAATTTTGTAGTGTCTTCCTTTCCTGTGAGCAGTATATAGTCCTCACTGATCCCTTTGAGTCTATATCAGAGCTAGCCTTCAGCAACAGAGGAATGGAGTCAACTATAAAGTAAGTAAAATATAAAACAACTACAAAAATTGTTTCCCATTCATCTGAAAACAAGTTGACAGAAAAGTGGCATTGCTTCAGCAGACAGGGCCTCCCAGAGGGTTTGAGATAACTGGCAAAAACTGTGGATAAGAGCTCCCAAAAGAAATAGAATTTTGGACAATAAATTTCAAAGTATCCACTAGACCATAGAGGAATCAACAGAAATTTTGACCTTTAAATTCTAACCTTTAAATTTATCTTGTGTTTATTTCTAAGAAGTTGATTGCTCATCAGTGAGTGTACATATGCTTGTCGCTGTGCCTAGAGGACTCACCACATATCTGTGGCTTGGCCTTTTTTGTGCTGATCTGCCATGCTACTTATTGGCAAAAGAAGTCCTAGAGATTATTCAGCGAGCTGCACTCTATGCCTGTGAACAACAGAATTCTATTTAGTCATTTATTCAGGTGCTAGAATTTAAAAGAACAAATTAAACTAGACTCTGGGATCCAATCACATATGTACTGTAGTGGCTAGTGCTTCTCCTTATCCCAAAAGGGTTTAAGCTAAGGTCTTCCTTTACCTAGATGGCCCTTTTCACAGTCTTTAAGGGGAAAAAAACACGCTTCCTCCTCTCTCTTTACTGAATAGTGTTCAGATAACCCGGAGTCTATACAATTATTCAGGGAGCTATAGATTTTGTCTCTGCCTTGAGATCCTTTCCCTCTGCAAGAAAAGAGCTGAGACAATCAAGGAGGTGGCCACAATGTCTTCTGTATTGCTTCTATAATGTGGCAAGGGGCACCCTTTAACTCATAAATGCTCTCATTATGGTTATACATGATTCCCTGTGGCTGTTTGCAGTCCCCAGTTAGATTAGATTTGACTCCTTGGAAGAAGTTTGTACAAAGAATTGACCAGCTTTGTTTGAACTTAATTCCAACAGGGGCACTTGAGAGTGAAAAATACTGCAAACATATTCTACCAAAGCAAAAGATCAAAGTCTGTATTACAAAGTCAGAAACAGGATGGCAAAAGATAAGAACTAATACAGTGCGGTTCTTGAGTTAGACTTGACCAATACAATTCCTCCTTAGCCAGCCAGATAACTTCCCATGAGGCAATCTAAGATGTCTCTCCACCACCTGCTCACATTCTGTCTTTCTACATATAACTGAATCCAAACCATGCCCCCCCCCAAAATGCATATTCAAGACTTCCTCATTAAAATTTTGAAGCTTTTCTTGCAAGACTGGCTGCTTTTCCCATCTAGCCTTGCATAGGAAAAAAAATGGACTACCACTCCTTGAGCCTATGGACACCGAAACAACTTTCAGTTCAGGCTCACTGGGGACAGCATTACCTTTTGCGTGATCGTAGTTCATTAGGCTGCCAATTTCCCATTTTTTCACCCTGTTCTTATGAGGAAATATGTTGACTAGATGGCTGGCTAGTCAGACAAGTTTGTGTTCCTTCTAATCAAACTCCTTTGCAACAGGAAAAAAAATACATAAAAGGTATAGACTGCCAGCTGTTATTACACTCCATTGGCTTCTTGTGAAGACCAAATGCAATGCACCAATAATACAGATTCTACACTTCAGAAGGATGTATAAAGCAGCAGTGTACACTCCACCCTCAAAGGCGTTGTCGGCATTGTTAGAATTCATCAGCTCAACTGAATAGATTGAAAGCCTTGTAATGGAGATCAGGGGACCTTTATGAGATATCCAGTGCCCTCCATTCCCACTAGTTGCTTGGGTAGAAAGCCGAGAGGCTATCCATCCCTGCAGTTAAGATGGTGGTTGATGGTTCCAGCCAGAGGTGCTTAGGCACAACTGCCAGATTTAGCATTCTTGCACCTATAGCTACTTCTGGTGGTATAGAAAAGAAGCTGCTGCCTGTTCAGCTCTTCCTGTTTCCATGTCTGTCTGAGGCTGGGGAGGACATAGAAAAGCCGCAACCCTCCAAAAGCTGACCAGCAGTGACCGTGACACTGTCCTGCTCAGCAGAGCAAGTCTTACAAAGCATGTCTTCAAGCTGACAAAGCACAGGGCAGGGAGGCAAAATCTTCAAACTGTTACAGGCTCTTTCCTCAAAATTGTATTTGAAGACGGCAAAGTACAAGCACCTCACTTTTCTCTTTTGACTGTGACCCCATTTCTAGTTGCACCTCTTCTGTCAGGCTGTAAAGCCCATGTACTTCAACAGAGGGAAGGGTCAGGCTGATAATCCTGCTTATCCTGGCACAGCTTCACCTGGGGTCATGAATCCTCTCTGGAAACTGCTGACAATCAGTAAATAAGGCTTATGGTCACTCATTGATCAGTGACAGAGGAACAGATCATTTAAGGGACTACACTGCACCTGTGCTCTGAAAATACAATGTGTAGGGTGTGGGGGAGAAAAAGGCATCTAGGTAAAGATTATTGCACAGCGTGGACACGCAAATGGGATGACCCAGGCTAGTAATTTTACTTCTGACATGCCTGGATTTTTCAGTGGTTGGCCTTCCAAACTTAACTCTTTCTTTTTATCACCATTTTGTGTGGAAGAAATAGTAGTAGAAAAACCACTCCTAGAAAATATCAAAATTGATAGAGAGTGCAATTACAGTCTATACACACTGCTACAGGACTGTAGACTCCAAAAGGATATGTCTTGAGAAGAAATTTCACAAAACATGCACATTCTCTCAAAGTGATTCTGTGCCATTCTCCCTCTCAGATATGACATCAATCTTGCAGGTTAACTGCTACTCATTCAGCTGCATCCTCAAAGGGACTGTGGTTGTCTTCATGATTCATGATTGTGGTTGTCTTCATGCAGTAACAGCATACAAACTTAACTCCTTGATGAGGAAGGAGCAGCTACTTGATCTTTTGGCCTAGATGAATGCATCTTGCTCCCTATTACTCCATAGTGATTGTTGTGACAATCCGTCTAGGAGACGGGTCTCCCAAGTGAGTGCTGTAGCTCACCTTGTTTTGATCATTTCCACAGGCTTAGAACCACCAAATTTTGATGAGAAAGGACTGTCCTCGGCAAAAACAATGAGCAGTCACTGATAAAAGCAAAGAACAAAGAATGTGTGTGAGTCTGGGCAATTTTTGCCCGTCTACCTTTAAAATTTGAGACTAAAGAGAGTGCCCAGTTAGACTGTTTACATCCCCTTAGGTGTCAAATCCACTTTGTGCACCTGAGAAAGAGAAACTGAGACATGCTGCATAGGAGAGCAATAAGGGAATGCAGAAGTGACAAGGAAAAGAACAGGGGGAAGACTGAGATGGCAAGGGACCGTAACTGAAGAGGGATAAGGATGACTTGTTGCTAGGCTTTGAAGGAGAACAGGATGATCTGCTAACAGCAGAAAGAAAGCCTGAGATTTACACCAGAACTACGAAAAGTAGTGACTACAGGCTTCAGTGTAAGAATTGACAAGTCTGTCACTTGAACTGTTGCAGCCAAGGAAGATGTATGATATCTGCCATGAGCAAAAGGTACGAGATATGTGCCTGAGGCAAGAACGAATACTGATAGGAAGTGGGGTCAAGGAAAGCACAGAAATAATTCCCTGAGTTGTCCTTTACATTGGAACAAATGAACCTGCCAGATTCCGGTTGAAACAAAATCCGGAACAACTCTACCCACTAGAAATGAGTCTCAAAGCAAGATGATCTATATGATAACTATCTTTGTCCCTGATGGGGAGAAGTCATGGGATCAACAAGTAAGTGAGGATGAAGAGAAGAATTAATGGAATATGTTTTTTTGCATCTGAGGAAGATTTCAGATGCATAATGCTTGGCAGGAATTAATGGGAAAGAGTCTCTTGACACAAGGATTTCTTCATCAACCACACCTGACTAACTTACATACCAGGATCAAGTTCGTTGCAATTTAAAGTAAATAAACTGGGGAGAAGAGCTTTTAAGAGAGAGCTTTACAATCCATGCCATCTATCAACACATAAGAAGCGGAAAGCATAATAGATATGGAAACACTATGCATTAAATGCTGCCTGGGAGAAGAAAAAGGGAAAAAACAAGACAAGACAAAAAGACACGTGCTGAAGGAAATTGTAGAGTGAGCAAGGCCAAGTCATTAAAATCATATAATCAGAAAGGGAAGGTATAAAGTCAGGAAAGCAGAGACACAAGTCTCTTGAGTCTACACATAAAGGCACCAGAATTTGATAAAGTACATGCAAGCAAATACTGTAAGGCTCAGCAGGTAATGGAGAAACAGGAAGGATTGATCAGGATAAAATGAAATCCATGATTCAAAGAGAGGGAGAAAAACTAAAAACCACTTAACTGTACAATTAGTCAATCAGGTAAAAGCCCTGGCTGAGAGACAGATCAAGCAATTCCTATAAAAAGCTAAGGGAATGTGCAGAAAACGCCTCTTATCTGTGTGAGGAGAGTTTCAGATGTGAAAGCGGATTTTCGCTGTGGTGAAAATATGGTTTAGCGCTATCAGAGTGGACCAAGTAGTTGTTTACCTGCCAGATGCAATAGTGGTTTGATGCCCGTGGGAGTCCAAAAAGACCTGCAAAAACCGATAGCAGTAGTCCACCAGAATTACAAAGTAGCCCATATGGGTAACACAGGGAAAAGCAAGGAGAAATGCTCTGGGGGCAGAATTTGGACCACCAGAGAGAAAACTGAAGATTAGGACCCCCTGATAGCAGGACCAACTGCAAGACTGTTACCACATGCAGGGCCAGAGATGCAATAGCTGTACATGGAAACATTGCAAAGAGAGGTTAGATTCTTTAGTAACTGCAGAAATTTCTGCAATTGAAGGTTTCCAAGAGGAAAGGGCTCTAGCTTAGCTGAAATGTGAAATCTTAGGCAGACTTTTCAACCAGCAAATTGCTGAAAAGCACACAGCTTGTGGTGATGCACCTACTCAGACAGAGTCACAAGAGCTCTATATCCTCAAGAAAAGAGTAAAAGAAAAACTGGGAAAACTTAAATAGGAAATGTAGGTGGATCATTCTGGAAAAAAAAAAAGCTACAACAAATTTGCACATGATTTTACACAGATAAAGTAAGAAAGAAGATGGTAGAGCTGGAATACCTAGCTTGATACAATAATCACATTGGAAACAAAGGAAAAATGATCAGTGGATCATTATTGCATTGGGATGTGAAGCATGGGTAAAAACTACTGGATAATATAACTATACATTATATGCCTTTATAATTTACATTACAAAGCCTTAATATGAAGTACAAGCTAACAGAAGATCTATACCTACAATAAGGGAGAACCCCTGTGGACTGACATTTTGGACCTAACTAGGAGGAGTTCAGTAATGGGGCTATGCTAACTGGATGGTCAGCATAGCAATAGTGACCAACATCCTGAAGGAGATTTGTGAGGCTGTAAAGGCAGTAGACACTGATAAAAGGCCGTTACGTCATCTTCCTAAAGAAACTGTTAGTGCAAATGTCATGTTAGGGTTGATGACAATATATTTTTATATAGTTTTAATGCTTAATAGTTCAGGCACTCGGGGAAACCCTGACAATAAAAGTAATGTTTGTTTATGTGACCAGCACACAAATCCAAGTTCAAAATACAGCAGAGCCCTTTGGCCTTCACAGGATCTGAGCTGGCATCCAGGCTGAACTACAAAAAACAAAGCCACATGCTACGCTTGCCCTTAACTTGAAACTACTTAACTGACTTTCTTAGACTGGTGGAGTTTTCTAACTCACAAGCCTATGACAAAGTAATTCTGGCTTTGAATAGTTCACGTGTATTACTCCGAAAATTAAGAATGGAAGCTTTTTATGAAACAAATATATCAGTATTAGCTGGCGGCATGCAGGAAACACACTCTTATGAGTGCCTAGCTTTATCTTCCGTAAGAATAAAAAGAAAGAGCATGAACACTAATGAAATCCTGCATCAGAGCTTGTTTGAACAGCTAAACAAAGAATAAATCACAGTAGCCGAAGAACAACACAGTAAAGGGTTCTGCTATGTGTTATATCAAACAGAAACATGACAAAGAAGGAGGTGCAATTAGTCATTAAATTGAAAGAGTGTAATGCCTAATCTGACCTGCTGGTATCATAAACCAGATATCTTACACCTAGCAGTTTATACTGCAAGTAAAATGTCAGTTATGGTCTAAACATTTTAGCCCCAATCTTGATTTCAGGCCTGTAAAACAGGCAATCCAGCAATTCCCAGGATCATACTTCACAGTTTAATCATCCTTACTCTTAATGATTCACACTTTATTTTCAGGTGGAATGTGTCTGATTTTGCCTTCCAGCTGTTGGTTCTTGTTATGCAGCTCCCTGCTAGATTAAAGAGCTCTGTAGTACCCAGTAACTTCTTCCCATGAAAGCACTTATCCATATTGATCACATTATAGGTAAATCATCTTTTGGATAAAACAAACATATTGCGTGCTCTGTCTTTCATTTTGGCATTATCCTCAGCCCTCCTATTGTTTCTGTTTGTTTATTCTGTGTTCTCAATCTTTCACCTTGCTTCCTTAAATATTAATTCTGCTCATCTCATTTTAGCTGTCTACAAACTGGACATCTAGCATAGGCAAATCTGCAAGGTACCTCTATAGTTGACAGAAGACAGATGGCAACTCCAGAGAGCAATACATCCTTATCTCCTAGACACTTCTCTCAGGATCAAATAATGATGACTTGACACATCTCCCTCTGCACAGACTACAGCAGGAGTCTAGGCCACCTGGCTGGACTGCAAATCCAGCTCTCAGAAGGCTGAATTTCAGTCAAACCAATTCAAGTTGACATTCAAGATCCAGTATCAGTTGTTTTCAGCATTTTAGAACATGCTTCACCAGGACTGCATGTGGTAGTCAAGTCACCTCGCTGCTCTTGCTACACATACTTGCACGTCTGTCCCTCTCTGCTGCATTGTAATAGAGAAGCCCGTTTTGATTTCCTTCAAAGTTTATGACCTCTATATGCTTTTTAGGATATTCTTGACACACACTGAAAACTTGCTTTTAAAGGTGAAATAACTCAGCACATTCCTTCCAAGACCTGCAAACTCAGGTAGTTGTATTGATTTCACCTTTCAAAACAACTATAAATTTTGGAAGCCCTAACTTTGTTTAGTAATAACACGTTTTTGTGATACAACCTCAGCTTGTCTCAGAAAGCAATTCATGGAAATGTCTCAGTTCTGAAATGTATGAGATTACAGAGAGACAAATAACAGTTATTGTAGATGCATTTATCCCTAAATCTTTCAATTTTCAAGATCCTAACATAATTAGGCAGCAAGATGTTATGAAAAACTGACTGTTGTTATATGAATCAAGGAAAACCTTACCATAACAGCTTAGAGATGTTCCAAAAGCACTACCTAAGAAATACAACAGTTGAACTAGATTTTTGAATTAGTGACCTTACAAATAATCCACCCTGAGTCACCTTCAATACATTGCAATCATTCTAGAGCTGCAGATCAGCTTTGCTCCAAATGCTTTTATGTATTACATAGAAGACCATAAAGAATTGTTCTGAAATCAGGAAAAACATCGAAACAAATAAGGCAAAAATTAATCTGTATGTTTACTATGTTCCATATAAGAAAACTGAAGGACAACAAAAATGAGTGAAGAAAAATGAAGAAGAAAAGGAAAATCAAGCTGTTAAGAAGTGAAATAACAATCTATAATAAACCCTGCGAGGCAGAATTAAAACCAAGCAAAGCTCCATGTTGCATTAGTAGGCAGCAGCCACTACCATGGCTGCACCCAGAAGCACACCTCTTTGTAGGTGCAGCAGGCAATATCAGTGCTACACATGATGAGCTTTGCTACACCTCTGTTACACAGGGTATTTCGATGTGGAGAGATCACACAGGCCCATTAGGAGAAGGGGGCTGATGTTCCTCCCCTGGAGCAGCTACTGGGAGAGGTTCCAGAGACTTGGGAGGTGGCACTGGTGAAAAAACCACATCCTGTGCAAAACTGGACAGCAAGGAGGAGCTGGAAACAGCCAGGTAGGCTGCCCTACATGTGGAGCCTGAGTAGTGGTGCTGCAACGCAAAGTTGCTGACATAGCTGAAGCCAAGCATAGAAGCAAATATTCACCTGCAAAGAGAAAGTGGGCAGGGGGAGAGGTGTACATTATGTTCTGTTTTTTCCTGTTCTGCTTTCTCTAGCTGATTTGCATTTGATGTATTTAAAAAATAGTTATGTTTTTAGCTTTTCAGTCAGATCATATGGGAGTGGGGGAAGCTGAGCTTTAATTCTGCTGATATCTGGAAAGGTGTTCACTCTAGTAGATTATATAAACATTTGCACTTTAATGCCCTGGGCACCTCATGGCCTAGCCACCCCATAGAAGTATTAGTGCAATCCCTAACCCATTCTTACATCTGAAACAAGCTCTAGAAATCAGCCCAAGACTTGCATCTAGCTGCTCTGAGCACAAGAAGAGAGCTGGCATATCTTCCCGTTTTCTTCTTGCACAAAAAGATTAAATGGGTGCTTGCCAGGATCCATCCCATTCCCCACCTGTATCACTCCAGATAACTCTTGGCTTTGGTGAAGGGAGGCAGATCTGGTCTGTAATGTGGTTTAACAGATGGCCCTCAAAACAACAGTACTGGTAGAAGCAAGGAGCAGCACACAGGTAAGAATGAGCAGCACGGGGCAGCTGAAACTCCAGTAATTATCCTCACTGGTGATGAAAAAGATCGAAAATCCACGCCACGAAGTAGATCAGTCTAGAGGAGTTTGACAATCCTGGTCTGAATCTGAGGCCTTAAACTGAGCCCTTTTTTCCAAAAGTTATGGTCACAGATTATCACCCCAATACTATGCCTAAGCAAAAGCATTGATGTTCATGTAGCAAAATGCAGAAATGAAACAGGTAAGATATCCAGATAACGTGTTCTTCCCTCTGAGAAAAAAAAAAATCAGCCACATACAAAACTCAAAGTACAGCAAGTTTTTAAAGTTACATTATTTAATTAAGTGTTCCATGATAATCTGGAACTATAAATGCAAATATCTTCATCATCAGTATGTTACTGAGCCCCGCAACAACTCAGTCACACTATTATAGTGTGAATAGTCATAGTATTTTTGACAAGTCAATATTTCATTACCCTGTCTTGGTCACACCCCAGCATTAGAAAAAAGACATTTCTTTTCATATGCCTTTCCAGCTAAACAACCATCTAAAGGTGTTCCTCAACATCCATTCTGCAAGATATTCAAATTCAGTGAAGAACTTAAAATGTTGCAATTTCTTTTTTTGAATGACTAATTTTAAATGAATGCATCTATTGCTTGCAAGATAGAAAAACAATGGCTTCATAGTGCAAATCAATTTATAGCTAATATTTGCTGTTTTTTTAGAGGAAAGCAGCAATTTCAAGCTAAAAAAATTGAAGTTTGTCTAAAAGTCAAATATAAAAAACCGGAAGGATAAATAATTAGGTACCTATTTCTTTCTGTCTGTGCGAACAATCATGGAAGTGATAGTCTGCTTAGGGGAAGAAGCATAGCACTGCAGTAACTCTGAGTGATCTAGGAAATGTGTTAATGGTCTCCCAACTAAATTCAGCTCAATCTCTATATCAGATGTTAGTACAATGCAGACTGGGGAGTGGGAAGATAACACGGGCTGTCACTGAGGAGCTCAAAAGATGGGTAAGATGAATGCAGAGACAGAGATTTCAGGTTTGCTGTTTCAATATTAAAACAAAGCAAGCTGAATGTGTTTACTATGCCGTGGCAGTGCAGTGCCTGGCAAGGTGCCTCTCTGGGACAGAGGACCTGGAACGACCTGGTTCAGCAAAATGAGAACAAGTTAAGTCTTGTATTTGGCAAAAAGGACAATAATCCCCTTCAGAAAACACTTGTTTCTTCCCTCCTTTCATCCACAGAGCCTTTACTGCAAAGTGAGTGAAGAATGCCACATTTAAGATTGTATGAAGTCTGTTATCTACTACATTAACTTTTATCAAGTTATTAAACTCTTCATAAAGATGTTGTATTTCTACTAAGGTTGTAAAGAGAGACAAAGTTAAATCCTCCAAACCCCTTGCAACACAAAAGTGTTCAGCAAGCAAAGCATCAGCAAAGCTGTACTTCGCAGGTATGCCTGTGCTTATTTTAGAAGCAATCTCCCTCTTGCCCATAATCACCTTCCTTAAACTACAAAAAAAATTATGTTCCAGCAGCACCGCGTAAAGATTTGCTAACGTTTCTTTTGTCTTTTTTAAAGTTGCGGTCTTTGCTGTCTGCTTTGCATTTCATTGTAGGTTATTATGGCACGGGAATGAAACTTGTCAGTTGTCAGCCTCACAGTGTCAGCAGCCTGGAAATGCTCATGCTGCTAACTAGCAATTGCTCACATATCAGCGTTAGATCTGAGCAAGCACAGGCATCTTTGCGAAGCCTTCAGAACTTCAGTTTCAGCTCCCGCTACATGCTATTAATGACAAACTACAAATCAGGGAAATAAATGCTTCTTCAAATGCAGGCATTCAGCCTGGGAGATTACCATTCGCTTTACTATAGCTCCAATCATGCAACTTGGGAATGTGCTGATTTACATGGGACCCTACTGGCATTGCCGAGACGCCAGATGGTACTTGGCCAATCACAAAATCAAAATGTGATTTTTCAAAGAAATGTGGTACGCTGTACTGGTGCTCATATATGATGTTTGTATGCAAATGTATCAGAGTTTTCTGCCACTCATGACTAATTGCCAAGTCATTCAACTATAACTCACGTTGTCACTTTTTTTCTCCCAAGGCGAAGGTTTTACTCCTCACAAGTGAGGTGGGGGTTTTTTCCAAGTGTATTGACAACAAGACTTACTAGCCTATCTTCTGTTGACAGGAAACTTGCAGGAGATTTGCTGTCATGTACAATATTTTTACATTTTTCTCACAGACTCGCCCTACTTTCTATAACAAATCTTGTAATATTAGTCTCATTTGAAGTCTTTTTTGTTTATGCAGTTGAGCAATAGAAACATTGAATGGTAAGCACACCACCACTGCTAATTTGACTGAAAACACTGGAGTTACCAAAATATAAATCCACTTTCATGTAGTTTTAGCTTATTGTCATAAGTTACTATGGCAGCAGGCAAAATTATATGCAGTTAAATAAAATTCTTTTTAGATAAGCATAAATTATTTTAGTTCATGCAACTTTAAAACCAGAATAATATCTGCTATTTAGCTAAACCACATGATTTCTAAAAGTTGAGAAATTTTTCCTCAAACATCTTGCTCTGTGTTAGTCACTCTTTCGTTATCATCTCTACAATGTTTTACAGGTTATAGTTAACTATCTCCCGGTGGAACTATTTAAAAAAAAATCAGATATGATATAATTTATAAAGATTATTTTCTACTTCTTGCTACTTTTATTACTGATTATACAGTCAAGCATGGTAAAATTTGTCATCCGTAATCAGATTAGAGTTGTTATGAATATCAACTGTCTTCAAGTACTTGAAAATCTACTTTGAGTTAATGAATTATACCAGGCACTAAGACCGGTTATTTTAATCTGTGTTTTGTCATGACTTGAGGATCATGCAACAGAAAACAAACCTTGAGATTTTTCTTGGCCTAACTTCACATCCTACGAGTTGTATGCTCTCTCCTCCAGGGGAAAAAATGATGGATGATGAACAGATGTTTCCACTTTCCTGACTGTTCATAAGCAAAGGATAGGCTTGAAAATCCACAATGCTCTCAAAGCAAGATTCAAGTCTGCGGACACCCAGTGTTCAGCCAGGATAAAAGGTTGTCCAAAAACTCACTCCACAACACTGCACATGCCTTGTTGCAAAAGTCAGTTCCAAGGAGTAAGCTACACATGGCAGTGCTGTGTCTTCTGAGTGACAATTGTGTAAGGCTTGGACAGTCATCTGTACATTCTTGGCTAAGAATTCCCTCCTCAACATTCACAATTTAGAAACATATGGGCTCCCTTGTCAGCTTACACTCATGTCCATCTGTTCAGGTGGCATGGAGTCTGCCCACAAGTCAGTCAGATGGTTGCTCTAGGGTACACGTGGCATGCAATAACGGGTTTAGATGAGCAGCGTGCACAATACTGAAAATGCCTTTTCTGCTACAGGATGCCGCTCATTTGTACCAGCAGTCAAGCATTGGCACCACATGCCTTCTTACACTTGATCAAAGCTGTTTGAATTTATTTGCCAGAAAAGATAAGGAAGCTACCAGCTGACCACTCTCATTGATTGTAGGAAACAGGGCTGTCAGAGTAACAGAAACACAAAAAGAAGCACTTTCTCAAGAAGCACAGCCTTGGCTAATCATGCAAACTTCATGTACAAAGTGGCCCAGAGGAATACACAGAATACACAGAACTACAACTGAGTAATTCAGTGAAGATTAAGGCACAGACTGTAATACTTAAAAAATACCAAGAAACATCATTTCATGTTTGCTTTTGTCTTTCACCTTTGCTAGGAAATCATGGGGAAGAGGTGTAAACAACAGATCACCTAACAGGCACAGCCAGCTCCTGGACAATAGTATGTTAACCTCTCAGCACAGTAGCATTCAGAATGTAGTAACTTTCATTTCATATAACAAGTCTGGACATGGTTTTAGATTTTGCAGTAGTTGCTCCCTAGAAATACCCCTCAGGCACATTAGTAATTGACAGGGCCACACACTGAGTTCAGCTGGGGTGGCCCAGGGCATCTGGGAAGAAGCTTCACATCTTCCAGGATACTGAACGCTAAGGTAACTTTCAACATCTGCATGGTAGCATCCCATTGAAGCAAAGCCATACTGCCTCCAGTGAGAAGATCTGGTGTGCAGGTAGGTAAAACCGGTGAAGGCATAATCTGTTTTCCTATGTGTAGCAACATGGCATCCCAGCAGATTGCACCAGAAAGGATTTCTAGAACAGACTACCCTATACATACATCAGGACTGTATGTCTGGGACAGAAAGAGTACCTTTGCATCTCAACAGAAATTGGTCCTAGCGGGAGCAGGAGAACCTTGTCAACCTTTACTATAGTTAGTGCTCTTTCATTTAGTTCATATAGGACAGCTGATCAGGGACATTTTTCTACAAGAAAAAAGAATTTCCATGGCTAATATTTTCCACCAGTATTTTCATAAATCAAAAGAGCTTTTTCAGATGGTATTTTCTGAATCACATTAATTTTTTTCTCCAAATACACACAAATTCATGACAAATGTTTGTTAATCCCACAGGCTGACATGTTCTAGCAAGAGTAGGCATGCAGGACGAAGTCAGAGCTGTAGATGAAAAACTCTTCTTAAATTATTCCCATGCTGAAGCTTGTTTATTCAAACTACTTTGGGGAATGCCTTCTAGTAATTAATACACTCACAAAAAACATGATGAGTTTGCACAATTGAGTGACCAGCAATGGATTAAACTGGTAGCTAATACTGTTTGAAATGTCTAATCAGAAATCCTCTAAAATGCTGCCTTTCAGTTCTATTTCAGTAGAGATTAAATTAGGAGACAGCTGAGCCACTTAATGAAAGTAAATCCACAAATAAGAACAAATACAAAGAAAATAATTCTTCAGTAAGCAGTGGTGATTTATCCAAGTCTAATACAATTAATACTAGTCAAATAACATAAAGCATTTCACTCAAATATTTGTTTAAATTCGTTAGGTAATTCATGTTACAACCTGTATTTCTTTTCTATGAAGTCCTGAGTAGCAAAGATTTATCTACAAATTCAGAGTAAAATGAATTGCAAAATATGTTCAATTACCATAAACAAAGACCAGTTTTAATATCTGATTATAAATTAGTACAAATAAAGAACACCTTCAAGGTGCAGAAAAAATATTGCAGAAAATAGTAGCCGTGCATAACGTGGTATCAACTTCTCTGTCTCTATGTTTTTCTCAGCTAGTTTTTATGTGTTCACTGTTTCTCTTAGCAAATAAGGCAACAAGAGACCGTGCCATAGTACTTGTGATCAGAACTAGAGGCCAGCATGATCTTTTCTCAATAGCAAGCTCAACATAAATCCTACTGATTTACGTTGGTTTGCTTCCCAGGTTTAGAAAGTCATATCAGATTAAAGTATAAGGAGAATCCTTCAGTGAGAAAGTGTTCATTTTACCCTACACCTTTTTTCTAGCTCTTAAAGTATTCCTCTTCAAGAGCAGAAGAAATTATAGCACTATAAAATGCATGAAAGACACACACCGCTAAATTTGGCCTTGAATCTGAGGCATCTGTAGAACAGTGACAAAGGAATTTGCTTGTATCATTTATATCCTGTGAAAAGAAGTAGGAAAAAACCAACAATAAACCACTTACTTTTCATGCATAGACCCAACATCAAATGTAATGATTGTCAAGCCAATGGGCCTTACCTTCTAGAGCCTATCATTACCAAACCTGAGTGGAGGGTCATAGAATTGACTGTGATTCAATACATACTCCATGACAAAAGCTGTACTTAAAAAAAAGAGTATACAAGCATACATAAGTAAAACTGACCTCAGTAAAGCCAAACTTCTCCAAACAATAGACAAAATTACAGTGGCAGATTGTCTACTAAATTCCCAATATTAATGAATTCTTAATGCACTTTTCTGTATTACCGTGTTACCAAAAAAACACAGAACAAGGTACTTTCACATGCTAAAGAGATTTTGTTAGGTGAATTACTATTTTGGATGTCCAAGAATGAATTCCACAGGTGTAATAGGGACAGATTCTAGAACACTTTATTCCTCCTGCTTGCTAAAGTAATTATTGTACGCAAATCTCAGCCTTTCCTCTTGCAAACAAGCAAATTCAATAACAAAGAGAATTACCTAGAGTTTGTCCTACCATTGAAAACTGAAGGTTTGAAAAAAATCCTTCCTTTTCTTGATCCTTGATAGAGTAGAAATAAAAGTGATACGATTATATATCTATTGACCTGTCAACGTCGCAGTTAGTCTGTAAATTGCGACAAATACAACATCCTGTTCTGTTTAGGTCTTTGTACTGTGTCCTTTATTGTAATACTTGAGCATGTCTGCCCAGGCACCAACTTTTAGAATGGCTAAAAGTTATATTGAAGAAAAGATCTGCAAAAATGGGAGAGGAAGATGGCTGGTTACTGTATTCTAGTGATAGATTTCACCAGATAAATTAATTTGGTTTTGATGAAGAAATATCTGTTTATGAGTGATTTTAGTGAAGCAAAGAGTTTCGATTGCTGTTCAAATTGAGGAAAATGTTCCATCTGTACGATTCAAGGGCAGCTCACAGAAAGCATAAAGACAACAACAGAAAGGAGCTACTCATAAAGAAATAATGTAGAGAAGTGTTGGGAAAGGTATGGATTGCCTGTTTAGTTTTTGGAAACAAGGTCTGTTAAATGTGCAATCCTACCTCAGGATGCCCAGACTAAGGGTAGCAGAAGAAAGCTCCTCTGCATTTTCCAAAAATAGCCTCTTTGGTTTATATTTCTCTCACAGGCCCAAGTTTCTTTTCCAATGCAAAAGGTTTTCTAAGTAAAGAACTTCACATGCAATGGAGAACAGAAATAATGGAAATTCAAATCAAAGTGCTCAGAACATTATTCTCATTATAACAACCCCAATTCCCCACTCCACTGGGTTAGTTTTTCACACACACTCCCACTGAATTCCCTTAAATCACAGGGATATAATAGTGGTCTAACAGGTGGGGGAAAAACATAGTGAGAAGCAGTGTGAATAGTACTTCTGAATTTCAAGTTTCAGACTTCATTAGACTATTAGTTTACTCTGCTTTTTCAGAGAGGACTAGTTATATGTAATCTGAGTATAAT